>OCZT010000263.1_pt1 | contig 50311 bp, 86 predicted proteins | sample 1539031 | NCBI WGS metagenome assembly OCZT01 (sample SAMEA3539308, study PRJEB22396) | soil metagenome | biome: tundra; feature: field; material: soil | place: USA | collected 2010-05 | depth 0.15 m
ATTTTTTGTAGCATCGATTCCGGCTACTCGGATAATCGCCATATCCAGCAATTCTGGAAGGTCTCCCAAACTTTCTTCACCTTCTGGTAGGCGACAGCTTAGAGATAGACCACCTTGACGGTCATTTTGCCAATACCCCGCAATATACACGCAACGCCTATCGCTGCGGCGAAGTTTTTCGAACTGGATTGGGTCGATAGGCTGGACGGTCATGATGATGCTCCACAATGTTTTCCATACATAGCATGGTTTTTAGCTTTGTCAAGGAAAATAATCGCTTGACAATCTATCAAGCTGTGCTACCATATCCAAGGATTGAGGCGGGAGTTTGCCAAGAACCTTCGGGTGAGGCAAGTTGTTGACAGTTGGGATGCTAACCGCCTTCCGCCTCAATCTTAAAGATTTATTCCAGCTTCCGCAGCTTTTTGTAATATAATAGCCAACCATTTATTGGCTTCTTGTACATAATCTTCACATCCTGTTTCGTATTCGCATTGATATTTTAACAGATTGGTGTTTTCTACAAAAGCTGTAATAAGTTCTTCATTAATATTATTTCTTCTTTGATTAGAGCTATTTTTGGGTATGTTTTTGTGTGGTTTTATTATCAAACTAAGTTCGCCATAAATATAATAATAATCTTTTAAAAGTTTTTGTCTTTCTAATCCTATTATTCTAAGATGAGCTTCTTGATTTTTTGTTATTTCATAAAGTCTCATTTTTCAACATCTCAGTTTCATGTTCTTTAATTCGCTCTTGTAAAGCAGCATAATACGCTGGCTCTTCCATTTTTAATCTTTCAAAACGCTCTTCTGATTTTTTTCTGTTTTCGTCCATCATTATTGATATCTGTTCCCATATGGCACAATGATGTTCATCAGAAAAAGGATAAAATCTTTGTCCCAGAGACACCAAACGCTTGATTTCATCCACACTCAATCCTTCAGTTGACATTCTTGGAATGTTCATATGCGGATAGTTTTCTTCTGTTAGTCTTTTTGCCATTTTATGCTCCTATCATTGGCAAGTTTAGTATATATTTATAATCATGATTTCAAGATTTTACAAGATTATTTTTGATATCGTACGGAGAGACGAAACCGCTTGACAATCCATCAAGCTGTGCTACTCTATTCAAGTTGAGGTTGGGAGCCTGATAAGGATAATAATATGAAATATGGAGAAATTCTGACTGAGATGGCGTTCCCACGCAAGCGGATCATCCGTGCGCTGGAGAGCTATGACGCTCGTATTTTTGAACACGCAACCAAAATCATTCTCGTGCCGCAGAGCCGTGATGTGACTCATTGGCGAAATGAATTGTTAGCATGGGCTGGCTATCTTACATCGCTTCGGTTGAAGGTGAACAAGGGACAGCCTCCATCAATGGGTTATGATTTGGCATACGAGTATCTGTATCGTGGGACGATCAATGCTCTTGGGCAATGATTGAAAAACACATGCGAGCATCACAAATCTTTGAGATGAACATTCCACGTGATCGGGCGATTGCGATCACGGAGAATTTGGAAGACCAAATCAACAGCCATTTGCTGAAGCTGTTCGGTATGACAGCCGATGACGGCACAAGAAGTCATTGGAAAGCCGAAGTGCGAGCGTGGTTCGGACGACTGGCTTCTTTTCGCATGAAGAATAGAGGCAAACAGAAAGGCAAACCATTGTCTGCCAAGGTATATTACGACCATCTATATGACCATATGTATGGTGGTCACGAGATCGAGAACATATCATCGGTTCTCGATCTTCTAGTGCGAGATTGGGGTTATACTCGCAATGAAGTGCCTGTTAGCGAGATTGCGCCGAAACTTCGTGGTTTTCATTTGGCGATTTCGCTACGCATGGCCAACGGACAGTCATATGAAGACTTGCTCGCTCAACTTTAGAAACAATCATTTGACACTTTTATTTTTTTGATATAATAGACTTATGATTACATATACGAAAAATCAAGAGGAGAAATCGACATGCGTTTGGATGAAATAGTAGCCGGTAGTCCACTTCTGGAAATGGCTTACGCACAGAAGAAGGCCGAGAGCATCATCACCGGATTGGAAAAGCCGATCAATGACCATCTACTCAAACTTTGGACCATGCCAAGTTCTGAGTATGCTGCCCATTGGATGACTGAGTTATCCAACTGGATTGACGAAGTGAGCGAAATCGTCCTCAAACCAAAAAATCGTCGTCCAACTGCCAATTTTTATTATCGGATTTTGTTCGATGAACCATTTGGCGGCGCCGAATTGCCAAACATTACATCTCGCCTCAAACGCATCCAGCGACAGGGTTATACGTTGACCACGAACGCATCACCAGCCGATTTACTCGCTCGTTTGCAGAAATTCCATACTGAATTTGCTCATCTGGCCGCTCAATCTCCGGTATCAGAGGAAGCATTTCGTGGTCTGTTGGGTGATCTTTCATGAGATTTTACACAAAATCGACAAAATGCGTACATCTCTGTTGGTTTGATATAATAGACCTCATGACAGACCAACGAAAAATCAATTAGCATGACTCCAAAAGAAAAAATCAAAGCGAGCAAGTTTATTAGTTTGCTCTTGCGTCATTTACCTTCGGCTGGCGGCATTGTATTGGATGCCAATGGTTGGGCAAACACGCATGATTTGGTGAAAGCGTTACGAACAAAATATCCAGTTATGAGCATTGCGATATTGAAAGAAATCGTCAGTGAAGATAGTAAACAGCGGTATGTTTTCTCTGCTCATAATATTAAAATAAGAGCGAATCAAGGACATTCTCTCGATGTAGATTTGGGATTGGTTCAAATCGAACCACCAAAATTTTTATATCATGGCACGGCTCAAAACAAAATATGGATGATTCGAAAAGACGGATTGATACCAATGAAAAGACAATATGTCCATTTGTCTGATAACCACGATACGGCTATTTCCGTTGGTAAACGTCATGGTGAGCCCGTTGTTATAACAGTAAAATCTGGGTTAATGGCAGAATTTGTTTTTCATAAAAGCGAGAATGGTGTATGGCTTACAAAACACGTTCCGGTAGAATATCTTTCGTTTGAGGAGAATGGTGATGTCGAACGTTTATGATTTCAACCGTATAGAATCACATTTGGTTAGTCAGGCATTCTATAAGAAGTTTGGAATCGGACAAACACTTAGAGGTGAAACATATTTGAAAGCTGTCGAGAATATTTTGAACGAAGGACTCATTACGCTTACCCCGCTAGAAAAAATAGAGAAAGGAAGGAAGCCAGGATTTAAAATGCGTTTAACCTCCAACGGCGAAAAGGCATGGATCAATTTTGGTCGGAAGGCGGCTGGAAAGCCGCCAATTTAGCATTCTTGATAGCTTCCAAAGCACTTTCAACGCTATTGAATAATCCAGAGAGTTTTGGATTATATAGAGAAATATGGATGTTTTTTGAGTTATAATAACGAACCAATCCGTGATTGCTGAATCGCCCGTTTCCAGCTTTCCGATTGTTCCATCGTGTTCTTTTCTTATATGTCTCTATGTAGATGTGGTCATCGCATTTTAGCAAATCGGCCACTTTTTGATAGAAGTCCATTGCTCCTATCACTGATTCATTTTCTTTCATTCTAAACGCTATTTATACCAATCGAACTATTTTGTCAATAGGCTTTGTAGGGCTGGATGAAATTCGTCTCGTATAAATCTTTTCATATAATCTATTTCGTCTTGTGTCATTGGTTGGTGGTTGTGATATTTTTTACTTATATAATAGTGTTGTTTTTGCGTATCTACTTCTTTGTCATCTTTTTCGTTATACTTTTTATGATGAAGAAAATCTACTTTTAATGGCTCATATGCTGTTGCTTGTTGTTTCACTTCCATGTTTGCTCTATCGTTCCAAGACATAGTTTCCCATTCTTTTGGCGGAATGTTCCATCCTGGTTCTGGCCAATTCATCCAAAATCCTGTTTTGACCTTTTCTCCCATTGGATTTGTTATCCACATTTGGCCATATCTTGGTAATGGTTGCCATTCTTCTGGTTGTTGGCCTACAATACTTGCTGTATATCCGTCTTTGTCTTTATATGAAGCCAACAGTTTTTGAGGAACAGGCCCCCATATAATGGCATTCATATCTTTGTGCCATTTATCATCCATGTATGCTTCGAACAGTTCAGAACAGATCATAAATATCTCTTTGTATGTTTAGGATTATTTATTTATAAATAACAATATGGATGATTTTTCAGCACAGCAGATGCGAGATTATATAATGATAGCAGATTATTACGCAGAGACAGAATCGCCTTCGCCTCAAAAGGAAGTTTTAGTGGAAACAGAAACAAAACTACCAGCGAATGTTTGTTTGATTGCCGATTTGAAAGAAACTATATTCAAATTACGAGCGTTCACTGAAACCGAATCCAATGACGATTTGAGTTTCGGCACTGAGCTTGGCTTCCAGAGGGCTGCTGATATGATTGAGAACATAATAAATCGTTACGAGCAAAATAATGGATAAGAAATTTCGTAGTATTATTGATGAGTTATCAGATTATGTTCCAGATAATAAAGAACTATTCATAGAAGCTCGTGGCAGACAAGTTATAGCAAGTGCTTTGAATCTTGTTGCTCTCATAAAAGAAAATTTTGATGAAGAAACGGCTGCCGATTTAACGAAACGTTTGGTTCGTTCTATTCTTAGTGAAGATCAAGAAAAATTTACTCGTAAAATCCGCCAACTAAGAGAGAGTCGCAAGAAATGAACAATGATTTATTAGAACGAAATTTTTTAGATACTCTTGGAACAAAAGCAAAGAATTTTGGAAGTAGATTAGGTAATGCTGTAGTTGCTGGTACTGGACAAACCTTCGGCGCAAGAGCAACAAAATCCAACTCTCGTTTGAGTATCAATATTATCGCCAGCGAACTAACTCATAATTGGGAAAAATGGTTAACGGCAATGAGAGCCGGTGGTCATAATGTTGAAGGCGATATGGATGATCTTGAAAAATATATAGAAAAATATTTTGGTGATGAGGCGCTAAATTGGATTAAAAGCACAGGAAATCCAATAAATCAAAGAAATCAAACAAACACCGCTGGCAATCAACCAAATCTGGCTGGTGGCTCTACAATTCCGCCAACACGTCGTTCAGCACCAATCGTTCCATCAACAAATCAATTGAACACTATGGGTAATCAACCAAATCCAAATGCTGGCGCACCGGTTGTTCCATCAACACAACAAATAAACACTATGGCAAATCAACCAAATCCAGCCGGTGGCCCTCCAAGCAGTGTTCCGCCACAAAACGCATATGGTCAAGCATATACTGCTAATAAAAACGCACAAGCAACAGCAAATGCTCCTAAATCATCTGGTTTTGGACAAGCCAATGTTCAACCTTCAGGAATTGGTGGTGGACTAGGATCACAACCACCGCAGTTTGGTAAAAAAGGCAATCTTTGGGGGAAAGGACCGAGAATGCCGCTGGCGTCTTTGCCGCCAAGCATGGCACCATCTTCAGCAACACAACCAAATCCAACACCATCAGCGCAAGCACCAGGATCGTCATTTCCGCTTGGAAATACAGGCACCGTTTCGGGAAAAATTCCTGGACAGCCATGGACAAACACCATTAATCCAGATGAACAATCTGGTCAGCAACATGTAAACGACAGAGCGCAACACACAAACGATTTGGCTACTATCAATCATGCTTTAAGTATTGCAAAGCCAGAACAACGTGCGGCTATCATAAGAACAATTCGTAATAAAATAGCAGCAGACCCAAATTTACTAAACAAGTATCCAGAGCTTTCTAAAATCTATCATATGGAAACAAGAATGGTAAAAGGAAATCTTGTTAAACTTACCGAAGCAGAACTAAAAGCATCAGAAGTGGATGCTGTTATGAAAAAACTTGCCGCATGGCATTTTGCTGAAGAGCATTTGAAACAAAGAAAGAATAACAATAACGCAAATACCACGCAACAATCTCAACAACAATCTCGACAGTCTCAAGGCAATTTCTCCAATCCTCAAGGCGAGAAAAGTATTATAACTCTTACAAATTTTGAGAAAGCAGCAACAAATCATCGTATCGATTTTAGCGATGAGAGGTCAATAAGAAATTTCTTAAAAAATCAAAATCCTCAACAAGCAACAATAGAAGAAATTAAAAAGTTCGTACATTGGAATGACCCAAGCAGTCCAGGGATTTTATATCGTGCCATCCGCCCATAAATTTAATTTCATAAATGATTTGTGTGAGAGCCGTCTTATTCCTTCAAAATCGTCTTTGAAAGGTTGGGATGTAAAGAAAATTTCTGAACTTGTTTACTTATATTTTCTTGGATTGAGAATGCTTTTGCATGACTCCAACAGTCGTTCATGGGCACAAGATTATTGTAAGAAAGCCGGAGAAAATGTTGATTTCGCAACATGGAGAACATCAGGAAACGATCTTTATGTTATGCTTTACGCATTAACAGGAGACCCAGATGATACTGATGAAAAGATAAGTTTGCCACATCGTATCAACATATCACCAAACATAATAAGACAATGGTTAAGAAATCCTACTAATAAAGACGACGCTCAAAGATTTTTTAATCGGTTGGATTCTATGTTTATGATTGATAACTCTTCAATGAAATCAATGAGAAGATTATTAACTAACATTGACGATATGACCAACGACGAAAAGAAAAACTCTCTTGATAAAATCATTCAATTAATCACATCTCGTGTTAATTCAGTATCCAATAGTGAAATTCTTTCACATTTGAAAGAACTTAAATTTTGTACAGATGATAAGAAAATCAACGAATATCTTACATTGAAACAATTTGAAAGCGCATCGTCTGGTGGAACTTCCGCCGCATCGGTTGCTACATCCGTAGGTGGGTTGGGAGCAGGGTTTGACAATGATTATTCGAAAAGCGTTTACGATCATAAGAAGCCAAAAAAACCAATAGTTATTCGCAGAAATCCTAAGAAAACTTAAATTTTACGTTCTTTGGATTGAAAACAACATAACTGTCTTCCCCTTTTCCTTCAATTTTGTTGCTATAAACCAATCCATCGTATCCTTGACGCTCCACGCTCGTTTGAATAGCTGTCCAAAATCGTTTATCGGCTTGTTTCAATAGAGCCTGTTCTTTGTCTTTTCTTGAATCTAATGCGCCCCATTCTCTACCAGCTTTATATCTGATTTTATCAGCAGATTTGGAAGCATCAAAAATTTCATCATGTTCTTCTTGGTTTGGACGAAATCCATGAGTATTAAGAACCCATTGTTTTGCTCGATTCATATATGTTGTCTTCAATGTAGAGAACATATCTCTAACTCGTAATGGATTTTTAAGACGAAGTTTTACCGGTATGATGTTCGCTCCGGGTTGATATTCTCCCATTTTTTGAAAGTATCCTTTGGCCACATCGGTTGCTACCCCAACAGAACCAAAATGAATGCCGATGTCTCCTGTAAAGTTGGGATCGAATTTTTTGAACGCTTTATTGGTGCCATGATAAGCATCAACATTAAAATCATCTTTCTTTGTTTTTTCAAATAAATCAATCAGTTTCATATATCTATTTATTCCGTTTTGGTTTTTTTCAACCAATCTCTTATTTGTAGCAACTCATTCAAGAGGAATATCAAATATAACTCCAATCTGGAAATTTGTCTTTTTTTACTCTGTTCATAATCACCTGTCTTCCCATATTGAGTTGTCTGGCTGCTATTCTCACACCAGCAAAAATACCATATGGTAAACCCCCTGTCAACTATTACAAGAAATTTCGTGTAATATACTCGTAGTATAGATATAACAATATGGGAAAAAGACTATATGACACAGAAAAATAACTTCAGTGCTAAATAGTATTACAACAGAGCTTTATGCTCAATTTTTAGGATTTTTATATTATGGCAGATACCCTCTATGGCGTTTTAAATCAAGCCGTCAGCAATAACGTAACCAATAGTGTCGAAACTATTGGTAGCAGACAGGAATTCATTACTTTCACAACAAGTTTAGACCTTCGTTCGCTTGCTGATGTTGGTGGTACATCATTTTCACAAGCAAACCTCAACAAATTCATTCAGATTGTTAGCCTTCGTGGCCAACCAGTCATTATGGGCGATGTAACATTCTCCGCTGGTTCTACACTTTACATGATGAACGAACATTATCAAGCATGGGGTTCCGTAAATAGCGTTTCTAACGTTAAATTGGTTGACCGTGTTGCTCTCGACGGCGTAAACTTCGGTTTCGGCGATTTCGCTGGTACAGGTAGTGTTACTGGTTACATTTTAACAGTTACCGCAGTGACATCTGGTTCAATTACTCTAGGAACATCGATGACAGGCGTTGGTATTACTGGCACAGCTTCTTCAGCGTTTGTTACAGGAATGGTAGGAACAGCGTTAGCTGGCCCAACTGTTGCTACTGGAACAGGCGGCGTTGGAACATATCTTCTTGCTACGACATCTTCCTCAACTGGTTCGATATCAATGTCGGGTCAGGCTATAAACGCAGTTTCGATTACAACAGTATTAACCTAATACTTTTATCTTTCGAGATTAGGAAATACTCGGCAGGCAACTGCCGAGTATTTTTTTGTGTATATGACCGCATCATTGATAAATACTTTCACGTATATTTTATAGGGTATTGAAATGATTTTAGATGAGATTTTTGATCGTGGAATCTCGGTTGAGAAGACAGTTTGGAAAAAAACTGGAGATAACATTTCACGCCAAAAAATGAAACGTGTTGTCGCTACCGATATCAACCCACGTTCCAATATTGAAATAAAGGACACAAAAAATGAAAGCTGATATCGAAGATAAAGGTTTCATGGAAAGAATGAAAGAACTTCTTGGAATGGAACCAGAAGAGGTTGAAAAACTGTTGGATACCATTGATGCGGATTCATTACTTGATTTGACCGATGCTGTATCAGAAAATGATAAAGAAGCAGCAGAGAAAATACTAAGCACCGATGAAGAAATCAATGATTTATTTAACACGGCCAAACAAGAAAAAAAAAGAAAAAAACATCCTGTAAAACCGCCGCACGATCATCAATTTATGTATGGAGACGATGTGGCAATAATCGTTAATAAAGATAATAAAAAAGAATTCGTTAGTGCGACAATATATAAACCAGACGCTCCAGGCAACACAGTAGGAGTCAAGATCGAAGGAAAACCAAAAATGGTAGATAAAAATAAAATTTATACGTTGGAAGAAAATGTTATGGGAATGATTGGTATTCCTAATCTCCAGCGTATGCAACAGTTGGCAGGTATCGGCATCTCACCATCGGAGCCAGAAACAGGCGTGGCAACAGAAGTTGTTCCTCCAGCGCAAGAAGAACCTCATTTCGTTCCACCAATAGAAAATACCGATTGTCCTGTAGAAAAAATAATGGCAGCTTTGGATATTGTTGCAGATGTATTGCCTAATATAAGACTTGCTGATTTGAAAGTTATTCGTCAGAAATTTTCTGATTTACAAGCTAAAATGAATGAAAGCATGACTGGAATGGGACGCCCAAAGAAGAAGATATGAAAATAATAGGTATATCTATAAATGAAGCTATCGATTGGACTCAAGATTTATTCTTGACTACTCGTCCAATAGCCGAAAAAACTCTGTTTTCTTTATTGAAAGATCGTTCAGTAAAAGAAACAGAAGAAGGATATGTATTGGTTGAAGAAGAAGGCGAAGAACCAGAAAAACATTTTGCTAACATAAAAAACAACATGTCGAAGAATTGGTCAAGAAGAACAAGAGTTAAATTTCATACCAAACGCAAAGGCATTCATATCCAAAATATGGAAAAAAAAGAACTAAGAAAAAAAGGCATGCATTTGGATGAATCTGATGAGGCAGAAGGTATGATGGTTGATGACGAGAGTTCGGAAAATCAAAAATGAGATATTTTGAAATTGCATCTGGTTTGCGTCTTCCTGTATATTCTGAGGAACAGGAGTTATTAGACACCATACCAAAAAACAAAACCATCGTTGACGATGATTTGGATGAAAGACAAGCAGAACTTGCCAGACTAATGGTTTCTCGTGGAGTTTTATCACAAAGAACCAAAGATGGTAAAATTCATTACAGACCCAATGCAGCAGAAGATATTTGGAGAGACAGATGACAGAAACACCGCCGACTCGTGGAGAAGTTAACGAAATGGCTGGATGGATGGCAGCTTTGGGAAATATTCCAGAGTCATTTGCCGAAACTGCGAGCTATAAACTTCCGCCACCAGAATCAAACGCCGTGGCACCACCACCAACGATGGTAAGTGTAGGTGAGATTGGCGAAATGAAAAATATTATGGAGAAGATTAATAACGCTTCTAATAATGTTTTAGCAGAGGCTCCTAAAGATAAATCGTTGCGTGAAGCATTGGTCATAAAGAAAACCAAGCATGGCGCACGCATTGGCAATTGGGAAATCATTGTCAATGAAAACGGCAAAAGAAAATCTTATGATGTTATCCATGTTGAAACATCAGAAATAATCGCATCACAATTGATGCTTTATGAAGCTGCTTGTGGATTGGCTCGTGCTTTGAATGAAGGAAACTTTATCAATTCAACGGATGTTTTGGGTTTGCTTTACGCGGAACAAGAGTATGCCAATTCCGTAAGTGATATGATTTTATATAAACATCACTTGACAAAGAATCCAAACAGCAATCGTGCTGGTATCTATGAGACGAAATATAGCGAAGCCAAATATAAGGCTATTACCGCTAAAGGAAAAGTCGTAAAACTCTCAGAGAGTTTTTGATTCATATCTCTTAGTTAACGCTTGAAATTCTCTTTTATATTCTGCGCTTGAATCATCACAACTAAAACGACAGAACAATGCTTTTCTGGCGTCACGTAAAGATATTTCTGTTTTGAATGGTAGTTGTTCTGGAAGAGACTGCGGAAATCTGGCTTCCGCTTCATCTGATTTTGTAACTGCAACAAAAAGATAAGCAAATAAAAAGCAAAACAGCACCACACAAAAACAAAGTTCTGCAAGGTTGATAAGAAATTGAATGCCGGTCATTCTAATCGTTCATCCTAACTGGACGAACGAAAGCCGCCCCAAGAGAACCAATCCGTTTCGCTTCATCTTTTGCGCCACGATCATAAGCCTCATTCGTAATGCGGTTGAACCACATGATGATACGATTCTTGGCCTCTGGTCCTAACACCCAAAGGTTGGTTCTGATGTCATCGCAAGCTTCTTCATATACGGTTTTATTGACCATTTGCGTTTCCTTTTACTTGTTCAATTCGATGCATGTTTCTGAAACTGACGGCAATCCATACGCAGGCGATTGTAGCATGATTTTATAAGAGGCAAACACGATGGGTTTTTGATCGTTGCACGATTTCATGCTATCGAAGCCTGTGATCGTTGCTGGTCCGCCATGGGAACCACCAATCCAAATCAGCATCACAATGATTTTCATTTCGCTCGGCTCACGATTTCGTTTGAGTTAAGTTTTTCAGCTATCCCATTGCCAACGATAGAACCATCTGTTTTGACTTTGATTCTTACGTGGAATTGTCCATTAAGCTTCCCCCATGTTGTGCCATCTTGTCTCTTGTAAGGGACGATGTTTGGCATAGCAGAAAATTCACTGATTTTCATTTTAAACTTAAAATTCCAACAATACGGGATTTTCAATACCCATTTCTCTCGCACCAGCGACCATGGCATAGCGAGCAATCATTTCGTCCTGCTGACGGCCACGGCGTAAATCAAATACACCGTTGCGTTCAACCATAACGCTCCATGCGTATCCGCTGACGATTGCGTAAGCGGAACCAATATTCTTGCCAGCATCATCCAAAACAACTGCGCTCATGAATAATCTCCATGGTCTTCTGGCCAGTCGCACGAGTTCGGGCATGTTCTGGCAGCGCACATGCTGTATTCATCAGGGCGGCAATCACATGGATGCTGGACCAAATACGCTTCTTTGGCCGAATGTTGGTTTTCACGATGAACAACCGCACCATCACCGGTATGGCGATAATCTGGCGGATAGCAAGAAGGAATATCAAAAATGCGGTTATCGTCGGGATGGCTGGTTTCGTATTCGCCAATGACACGCTCGCACTTGGCCAGCAACATAGCCGAAGCTGCTGCCTCGAAAACTCTAAGGTTTCTGGTCAACAAAGCATCCATTGCAAGACACTTCAAAAGGACTTCTTGCAATTGCACACTACCAGCAACACGATTGAGCGTCGTACGCTGCCGCAATGTGCCTTGTACGGTCGCCAGCAAGCCTTTCAGACCAGCCGACTTGAAAAACGATTCCACTTCCCGCAATTGAGCATCGGTCGAATTTTCATCGTTCATAATCGCAATGGCGTCTTTGGTTTTCATTGTATCATCCTCTATATGTTATAAAATAAACAAAAGGTGGATGCTTGCTTCCCTGGCGTTCGCCTCATCCTGCCAGTGTTAGTCGAGTTATTTTACGATTAACCTTTTGCTCTCCACTTAGTAGTTTCTATGTAAAAAGTCACCATGAGTAGAAGGGACAACACCTTATATAACAGGGGAGTGTTGTCTCTCCTACCCAGGGAAAAGATGCCCGTCCAACAATAACTTTCTTCACATAACATAAAACCGTTATATGATGTTACCGCTTGGACAGGCACCTATCGGATATATGTTCAAGTCCTTCCTTTCTTCAGATGGCCGTCCCTGTCGGTATGACAGTTCTAGGCCGATTTAGACTGGCGGGGCCTCCCGCATTTGCCGTCGTTGTCTACAAGACGAATATTAGCACATTTTTTGATAACGTCAAGAGAAAAATGCGTCTCAAAAAAGATTTTTATATGGATGGGGATAAACCCCATCCATCGTTCAAAAGTTTACGCCGCATGCTTCAGCATAACTTTGGAGACACCTTGTGCCTCGGAGTTGGCAATAGCTTTTTTCAAAAGAGAGGCAGCATCCAAAGGATTTGCTTCTGCTTTATGCCATAACGATAGCACGACATGAGGCGCCACCGAATGTCCACGCATCAATCCGAGAATTTCGGATGGAAGCTCGCATATAGCAATCTGCTTGCGAACATAAGAAGGCGGTTTGCCCAACACCTTGGCAATAGTTCTTATTACCGCTTTTTCATCAAGCCCACTGGATTCGCCAATAGACAATTCTTCCTTCACCAGCTTGGCCAAATCGAGATAGACCACATTAGAGAAGGTAGATTCTGTAACTACTCTCATAGTTTTTACTCCTCGCCACCAAGCCATTCTTGATGAACTAAAACGATAATAGTTATCATATCATAAAGTTCAAGCAAGAAAATACCAATGATACAATACATGAACTATTTTTGGAACATGAAAACCGCTTGACAATACGAAAAAATGTGCTACTATGCGTCTATAGGAGAGATAGTCATGGATATGGATTTTGAGGTTATGCAGGCTTCGATTACCGATTTTCCAAGAATGGTCGCCTCTGATGATGACCAGCAAATTGGATATTTCGGTGATGAGCATCTTTGGGACGAACGCAAGGATCGCAACAAGACGATGTTTGCTGTAAGTCAAAATCGTGCAACACAACTCCAAGTGTTTGCCATACTTGTTATGAACAAAATGCGAGAAGAAGGAGCAATTTGATGGAAATCACGTCATACGAATACAAGGGCTACACGTTGGTTGTCTTTCCGAGCGGCAAGGTTATGGTTCATGAGGGAATCGGAGAAACACCGCCGACTGGCAAACTGGTACAAGATTGCGATAATCTTCGGCACGGTATGAGCTATATCAATAGCATAGCTCATACCATTCCTGCTGATTGGGCCGATTGCCAGTGCGGTTCTATGCGATACTATCCTAGTGGTCGGTGTATGCGTGGCTGGAAATGCACGGCGGTAAGCCAATGGCCAACAAGTTAGTCATTTGAAAATTTTCAAACGCATTGCTTTGGTAATAACTGCGCTTCTTGTCGTGATCTGGCTTGGTGGAGCGGGCTACATTCTCTATAATGTGCCGCTGACTGATGGTGTATGCCATGTGCCATTCATGGTCTATGTATTCACATGGCCGCTTTATGCCTTGGGCGAATACCATCTCGTGCCGTTGGATTTTTTGATCTGGATTCAACTCAAAGCCCTTCAATTTTGTTTGTTAGGAACAAAATAAAATGAAACTCCGTTCTGTTTTATTTTTTGCTGGCGCTCTCGGTTTTGCTGGCCTTCTCTATCATCAAAGCAATAAGCCAATTCCTGTAACAGACACAGGAGAAGTGTTTGTTTTCTATCCGTCCAAGTGTGAGAAGCCAAGAGATTCGAGTCATTGTTCCAAACTGCCTGTCACATTTTATACAACGGATGGCAAGAATCCAACTTTCAAAAGCATGGACAGTTGTATGTCTTTTGGTAGCGAGTTTTTTAAACAATTTCCGCCTGATCCAACTGTCATGATCAGTTGTGAAAAAATGCGAGGAGCTTAATATGATACTCAATTTGACGCCAGAAGAAATCCTACAATAGGCAATCAATCTTTGGAAAGAACACTACTATAAAAGAAGTCATTAGACATTTTGATGTTAGTAACAAACTAAACATAAATAAAGAAAGACATTATATTTTCGAGGCGTCCATGACTTATCGCCACAAGGCGAATACCAAACCAATTGATTTTTTGCTTGATTTGATTGAGCAGAAATTTTCTTTGCGTCTTCCTATTGAAGTAAATCATTTGAAAAGTGTTTGTGAACACTATACCACCAAACGCAAAATGATTTTGTGGGAACAAGGTGAAGCAACAGCATTGAAAAATGAAGATTATGCCAAAGCTGTTTTGATTTCCGAGACAGCACGATTGGTTTTAAGAGAAATTGATCCATGGCCGCGTCGAAAGAAAATTAAAAGGAAATGACCTTACAATGAGCAAAAACATAAATAACCAACAAGACAAACAAAATGAGTCAACAATGAAAAACGAAAATTTTAAATCACATCTCGCAGAAGCAATAGAAGATGTCTTTGCAAAGGCCGAAGCTGTTGCGGTTGCACAATCTATTGTTGATAAGCTACAAGATATGGCAGAGTCGTTGTCCACCGTAGAAGCAAAAGATATTATGCCATTGTTAGATGCTTTGACAACCAATTTCGGACCAGAGTTGGCAACCCAATTCAATTCGATTGCCACAGAGCAAGTGCGCAATTTGATCACAGCCGTTCAGGGCGCAAAATCAGCCTTGGATCAAGAAATCTTACGCATGAAACAAGGCGTTGAAGGCGGCGACATATCAGACATTGGTATGATGGATAATGAGCCTTCTATGGGGGCTCCAGAGGGCGACGAACAGCCTATGGATGCCGCCGGTGGCCCAAACGCAAACCTACCAGAAGTGCCACCAGACATGAGCGGAAACGTTGATGATGACGCTCTTGGTTCTGATGACAACTTTGCTGGTCGTGCCAGAAAAGAAAGCGCAAAACTCAAAGGCAAGATGATTGAAACAAACAAAAAAGTTGCAAAATCAGTAAAAGAATCAACAGAAGTCGCAGAAGATTTCTTAGGTGCAAACGCTATTACTGGCATTAACGGTCCCGCACCTACGCACACTCCACCAGCCGAACATAAAAGCCCATTTCACGATGACAATCTAAGCAACGCTAATGAATTTCATGGTGGTGCTGGTAAATGCGCTCATGAAATTGCTGCCATGGTCCGTAACGAGCCTATTACAGGCAATGAACGTAAAGCATTGAGTAATATACTTAGCCATTTCTGTTCTGTATGTCATGACCCATCACATTGGGGTATTGATACAGAAACAAAACTAACAGCAGCTTTGAAAGCCAATGGTCTTTATGAAATCAGTAAACCAGCGGTCGCAAAGATTGTTGATAAAATGCGCGAACTTGTTGGTATCATTTCACACGCTCACAGAAGCATGACAGAAAGCGCAATCAAGAGATTGAGAAAATCCGACAATCCAGATGCGATGATTTTTGAAACGTTCCGTAAGAAACTTACAGAAACTCGTGATGCTCAGTTAGCAGCTATTAGAACAGCAAGAACTTTTGCTATTGATATTGATGATGTTGTATCGATTGTTAGAGAAGCCGCAAAAGAAGCAGCTAAATGTTCTGCTTGTAAAGGAACTGGAAAGGAATCCATTCCAGCTAGAATCGCAAAAGATTCAAAAAAAAATAATCCTGCGTATGCTGTGAAATGTTCAAAATGCAACGGTTCTGGAAAAGCACCTAAAAAAGAACCAGTAAAAGAATTTGCAAAAACAGAAAAAGAATGTCCTAAATGCGATGGAACTGGAAAACATTTTGGAAAAAAATGTGCAGAATGCAATGGTAAAGGATTTACGACACCAAACCCAGCAAAAAATGTGAATGAAGAAGAAATGCTTCAGAATGTTCCAATGTATCCAGTTGGTGCTAAATCAGCTACGGATATGTCTGGCGGAACATCGGCACAAACACCGGGTGCTGCTAATGGAATGCCACAATCTGTTGTTCAACAGCCAGCACCAACTAACCAAAGCAATTCAACAGTAAAATCACAATCTCCTGAGGCTATGCGTATGCAACCAAATCGTTCGCAAGTACAACAACCAGGACAGCGTGGCGATACTGCTAATGCGTTGCGTCCAAAACCATCGGTTTATCAAAAACCACAACCAATGGTAGATGACGGAAGACACCAAACAATGGTTCCTCCACAAGAGCAAGAAGAAGGCTCTGACGTTCCACAAGAACAACGTCAAAAACCTTTTCCAAACAGACAAGTTCAAAGACAGCCTAATGCGCCATCATTCCCTGGCAAAGTAGCCAGATAAAGGATTGGGCGGGAACTAAAAATCCCGCCCAAAATATCATGAGATTATTTGAACTTTTCGATTCTGGCGGTCATATGATGGAGAAAATGCGTCAATCCGTTATGGATACGATTACTCCATTGCTTAGCCAAGACGTTCCATTTATTACTGTTCAACAAGTAATAGATAGTCTTAGACATGTAAATTTAGGTGTATCTGTAGACCGTAGTTTGGTTATGCAAATACTTGATCCTGATGAAGTGAAAGCCGTAGACAAGATACTCGGAGACCGTATCTATTTGGCAAATCCGAACGGACCTTCTCACGAAGTTTCTGATAACGATGCAGAAAAAGAACAAGAGCATATGAAAGATGTGGCTCAAAATCAAGCTAAAAAGAACATGAATGGGCAATGAGATATCAAGAACTAATTGAAAGCGGTTCGGCTCCTCTTTATCATGCAACAGGATTTTATGCTGCTTGGCAAATTCTAAACCGTGGTAACATAGAAGCAAGCGATAATAGTTATGATAGAGATGATAGATATAACATTTCTACAACTCGCAATCCAAGATTGAGATATTATTCTGTTTCAGGAGTAGATTCTCCCGGTCATGCTCCGATACAATTTGTAATAAATTCTGTTACAGTAGCGCATAAACACAAAATAGTTCCATATGATTATGTGTATGCTGATATTGATACTTCTAAAATGATAAAACATTCAATTGGTCATCGTTCAGAATCAGAAGAAAAAATCATTGCAGATAAACTACCAATCAATCATATTGTGACTGTTCAATTATTTACTGTTCCAAAAGATTTTGAACCCAATGAAGATGACGAATATTTTCTAAAAGAAAATGGTGGATATCGCAAAACTTATCAACTTATCATTGGTTTAGCAAAACAAAACAACATAAAAATAGAAGATTTTCGTCGTAAGAAAAAACGCAGTTAAATTGACTTGATAGAACGTTCCGTGTATGGTGTATATTCAATTTTATAGAATATTTCATGAACTTCATAAATCGTTATCCTTACGCACCATTAGAAAAAATTACATATCCAAGTGGTTTCAGACATTATATTTGTCCACAATCTGGCGAAAAACTAGCAAGCGTCACAACAATTTTGGACAGCACTGCTGGTGATAAAAAAGAGTTGCGAGAATGGAAAGAGCGTGTTGGTGAGAAAGAAGCCAATCGTATAAAAAACGAAGCTCTTGGTCTAGGAACTTTGATGCATCTCCATTTAGAAAAATATGTAATGGGAGAACCACGTCCTGGAGGAAATAATTTAGTTCGAATTCAAGCCGAAAAAATGGCTGACCAAATCATTGAACGTGGATTAGTTCATGTAGACGAAGTTTGGGGATCAGAAGTAGCCTTATATTATCCTAAACTTTTTGCTGGAACTTGTGATTTGATTGGAACTTGGAAAGGAGAACCAGCCATTCTCGATTTCAAGACAGCGAAAAAAATACGCACAAGAAAAATGATTGAAGATTATTTTTTGCAAATTTCTGCATACGGTATTGCTTTTAATGAACTATACGGAACAAAGATAAAAACTGGTGTCATATTTATGGTAGATAGAGATTTTAATTATAAAGAATTTATCATAGAAGACAGAGAATTTCATTCTTATGAGGATAAGTTTTTTGATAGGTTAGAGCAATTTATGAATATTCCAAACGTTTCGGAAGTATAAATAATGATATGCAAAAAACAGACACAAGAACTCTAACTCTCGCCAAATTTGTTGAAAAAGCTACTCAAATTCACGATGATTTATATGATTATTCATTATTTAGTTTCGTAAACAATTATACAAAAGGAACTATTGTATGCAAAAAACATGGAGAGTTTGATCAAAAACCACACAATCATTTAGGTGGACAAGGATGCCCAAAATGCCGATATATAAAATCTGCCAGCGCTCTAAAATCGACCAAAGAAGAGTTTGTTAAAAAAGCAAGATTGATACATGGAGATTTATACGATTATTCGTTATTTGATTATAAAAACAGTCGCACAAAAGGAAAAATAATTTGTTCTGCACACGGTATATTTGAGCAAAAACCATCTAACCATTGTGATCAAAAACAAGGATGTAGTAAATGTGGTTATTTAAAAAATAGCATAACACAAACAAAATTCATAACTGAATTTATAAAAAAAGCAAAATTAATTCATAACGATTTATATGATTATTCATTATTTGATTATAAAGGTTATCATAAAAAAGGAATAATCCTATGCAGAAAACATGGCGCATTTCAACAAATAGCCAACGATCATTTACATGAACATGGATGTCCAAAATGTGCCAATGTTGGTGTTCTAACCAAAGAAGAGTTTGTTAGAAAAGCAGAATCAGTTCATGGCGATTTATATGATTATTCATTATTTGATTATAAAGGTTATCATAAAAAAGGAATAATCATATGCGAGAAACACGGACAATTTGAACAAAACCCTCATAGTAATTTGGTTGGCAGCGGATGTCCAAAATGTTCTCATACTATATCTAAACCAGAAATTGCTTGGCTAGATTCTTTGAATATTCCAATAAGACAATATATTATTCAAACAAGCAAAAGAAAAATAAAAGTAGATGGTTATAATCCAGACACCAATACTGTCTATCAGTTCCATGGCGATTATTGGCACGGCAATCCAAAAAAATTCCCCGATCCATTTGCTTGGAATGAACGAACAAAATGTTTTATGCACGATTTATACATTAACACATTGAAAACGAACAAATTAATAAAAAACGCTGGTTATAATTTGGTTGTGATGTGGGAAACAGATTTTATAAATACTCCTCAAATCATGGATTTCAAATAATGCCAACAATTCAAATTTCTAAACTTCAAATGCGTCGTGGTCCTGCTGCCGATCTACCAAATCCATCGTTAGATTCCGCCGAAATCGGATTTGCTGATGATTCTGGTAGACTTTTTATTGGTCAGTCAACCCCACAAATGGGAAACCCAAACTATAATCGTGATTCCTTTCCGTTTGAAAATATTGAAATTCTAACAGAAGCAAGCCCATTAGGTAAATTGTTGGCTCCTGTCATTAGTGATAATCAAATGGGTTTTATTGTTTCTGTACCATTGGTATCTTCCGCTGGTTGGCATGATTTTGACATTTATGATTCCACACATACAGCAACTATTTTTCATGTTGATTTGCCAAATGGAGCAAATGCAACAATAGACTATTTCGTATATGATTCAAGCAACAATCCAATTAGACAAGGAACATTGAATGTTATTTGGAATACAAATATGGTTGGAGAACCGTTGTGCGATGATACCACCACAGTATCATCAGACACATCATATTCTGATATTTCATGGCAAGCAGTAGAAATTGGTTCGTATCCTAATCAACATGTTAAATTACAATATAAGAACATTGGTTCTACTTTAGGTCATTTCGTATATTTCAAAATTGATCGTCCATTACTACCATAATGAATCCGTTTCTTTTGTCTTTTGAAGAACGATTGCGTGTTTGGAAAGAACTACGTAAATCATTGCCTTTAGAAGAAGAATCAATTCAATTTACAAAAATAGCTGAGTTTTGGTCGAAAGCACCATTGGTAACGATTGCTTATGATCCATCAGATGCAACGAACTGGCCAACCCCTTGGGAAATGATCAGAAACAACGAATGGTGTCGTAGTTCTATCGCTATCGGAATGGAAAATACCTTGAGATTATCTGGGTTTTCTGCGGATAGATTGAAACTTCAACTCATCATAGATAGAGAGATTCAAGAGATGTTGTTGGTTTTAAATATTGACGACAAATGGATTCTAAATTATGATTGGGGCCATATAAAACCTTGCCAAAAGCACCATGTGATATTAAAAACGTGGCAATATATTGGTAAATCGTTTTCGCTTTTAGACTGATAAATCCGTCAAACACAAAAGGAAAGTTTCATGATTGATGACCCACATCAAGAATTTGGTTGGTGGCCTGGAGATATTTATTATCAGGTATGTGTTGAACCAGATTGCGATAATGATGTTATCGGAGGAGAACCAATAGGCGATATAAAGCCTTGGCGGTGCGAAGTGTGTTGGAAACTTCATGTTGAAAATTATGATTTTAGAGAAAAAGAAAAAAAATCATTTCTAAAACTTATGGGATTAGAAAACTGGAAACCACTGACAGGACCGAATACAAGATGATAAATGAAGAAAAACTCAATAACAAAATAGCAACGTTGTCTGAATGGTTACAAAATAATCATCCCCATGTTGTTGACGAACAATGTCATTTGGATAATGGCGAAGAAAGAGCATATTGGCATTATGGATATTTGATGGCATTGCGTGATATTCAAAATATGTTGATGGACTAATATCATCTTGATTTTGAGACCAAAAGGGAATATATGTTTATGACAATTCTTCTCAATGAGGGTAAAAATGTCTTATTTACCATCGATAAAATGGTTTTTAGCAGAGTTGATTTCTAACGATCAGCCAGAGTTGACTAATAAACAAATGTGTATATTTTTATACGTTTATGATACAAAAAAAATATGCACTGTAAAAAGTTTGACAGAAGAGTTGAAATTGTCAAAAGATGTTGTTTCCAGATGTATATCCAGATTGGAAGAATTGAACTTTCTTTCAAAACGAAAAGATCCAAAAGATAGAAGAGTGATAATAGTAGAAAAAACATTTGCTGGTTTATGCTTTGCCAATACTCTTGTTTCTTCCTTGGATAAAGCTATTGAAAAATATCATGCCATGTTATGGCATTCGCCAGTAAGCGAACGTTCTCAACTTCTCAAACCATTAGATGGAAATATACTATGTACGCGCTGATTTTTCTTTGTCAAGAGTATTGAGGCTGTTTGAGACTCGTTTTCAATTGCTGCACAAGACTGTATTCCCATGACTCGCAATCATTATCCTCGAAACTTCTCAACAAAAGCCGAACACCATTAGGAGTCAACTTCAAAGTTTCCGTTTCGGTATAGTTTGCGAGGTTTACATCCAAATCCAAATTTGGCATCGGATCAACCCTTTCTGATATAAGGCATCATATCACAGATTTTCTTTTTGTCAAGCAAAAAATAATGGTTGACATATAAAAAATATATGGTATAGTCATTTTTATGGAATACAACCCCAACCGTTTTCGAGACGTGATGCAGTTTTCTCGAACGTACTTTCCTCCAAAAGGGAGGCGGGCGCGCGCTTGGTTCAACTTCCAATTGGAAGTTGAACCCAACGATGGCAAGCCGGTGGATAATCCTAAATGGTATTGCCATTTCTCTGCGGATTATGTTGCATCCGAAGATCGGGTTTTCGATACCGATGCTGAATGCTTCAAATACATGGAAGACCGCATGATAAACTTTCAAACGGAAATCGACAAGATTTGGTTGGATCGGGCAAAACATGGGTAAAGCTAAGGCTGGTGTAGATTGGTGTACATATTGTGATGTTTATCCTCGCCATCCATGTCAGGATGATGAAGAAGCATCCACGTGTCCAAACGCTTCGCCCGAAACAAAAGAGCATTGTCGCACGAGTTTGCCAGGATATTCCGAAAACGAAGCGGAAGAACTTCGAGAATATCGCCGTCGCTACGGGCCATTGTAATATATTTTGGAGAAAACACATGTCAAAAGAGTTTATTCTCAAAACTCCAGATGCTCCTGCCACCATTTCGCAGGGCGTTGCCATTCGGCGTTTGACCGGAGAAGATATTCGTGAACGTGAAATCCCGCTCACGATGAAACAGGCAATGGATATCATTTCCAAGGCAAAATCCGAGAAGCCAGCTAGTTCCGACAATCCAGCAAGAGTTCCTTATTCTCAAATGATGAAGGAAGCTGTCAAGGCGGCGAATCTTGCCGGTAAGGCTTGGTTGGAAACTGCCAAGCCGACATACATTGTTGCGAGCCCTCGCACCGGCAAGGATTTGGGATATCCGCCCATGTTGGATGTATGTGGACATGTATATATCGATATCGTGGACAAACGCACTTCTTTTGCCCGTTGGATAGCCAAGCAGCAGAACGGCTACAATGACGTGGTTCGGGTGGATTACCAATATCGTGGTCGTCAGGAAATGGGCCTCAAAGAGGCTTGTGAGCGGGCGGCGTTGGCTGTTTTTGAGAAGCATGGTGCGGACAAAGGGTTGCGCATTTTTTCAAGGATTGATTGATCATGATCAAAACCACCATAGACACAAACCAGGAAGCAGTCGATGTTTTGGTTGATATGATCCGGCAAACTGAAATCGCTATTGAGGCAGAAAACCAGGATAAATCATGAAAAATAAACGAGTAGTTATTTGGTTTCCTAAAGTAACCAGAGAATGTTTTATGTCCGGTATACTAATAGGAAAATGTTTTATTGGAATAGTTCGTGGTGGAAAAGAAATAAATACAAAATCTGCAAGAATAAAAAACAAAAACGTTAGACCCGATAAATCGTAAACATCCCGCTTGCTGGCGATGTTGGGGCGGACGATGGTTCGCCATAGACCACTGTATGAGGCGGTGCGCCAATGGTTCCGTTGCGCCTCTGTCTCTCTAATCCAAGATAATCCCCACGAGACATTTGACCGCAAGATTCTGTGTTTCTATATAAATTTTGGTCTATTGTTTTAGAATGTAGCGTATCCAACCATACACCAGTCTGATCAAACCAAACATATTGACCGGTTTTTATTTCAATGCTGCTTCTATCCATTTTGATATATTGTTCGCCTCCAATCCAACGACGAGTTTCGCCTATTGGATCAGGAGATTTGCCATCAATGATTTTGTCAGCCATATATGTCATCATATTTGCATATTGATGCTTTTCGTTTTCTATTCGTTTCATATCAAACAATGCAGTTTTGATCCACGGCAGAACTTTTGCTTCACTAATGTCTGATGCAGACATGTTATGAACATTTGAAACCAATTCTGCTATATGTGGTTTTTTTCTTGCTTCGTTTCGTAATAAAACTATTGGATCACGAGCATTTATTGAAACGGTATCTTTATTCATTATATAACTATTTATAAATAAATACACCTATTCATAAGGATATTCAGATGGACCCGAACTTGTCACTGCGTCAAAAGCTCATAAGAGAAGTAAATTTAATGATGGGTGGCGGCATGGTAGATGTTGAATTAGACCCAGAGCATTTCAATTTAGCATTTGAAAGAGCTTTGAAAACATATCGTCAACGTTCTGGAAACGCATTAGAAGAATCCTTTGTGTTCTTGGATGTTCAACCAGATGTTGCTCAATATAAATTGCCAGATGAAATCCAAGAAGTTAGATATGTTTATCGTCGTTCAATAGGAGGAACAGCCGGTGGCGCAAGTGTTGATCCATTTTCATTGGCGTTCACCAACAGCATTTATATGGTTCAAAATCCAGGATCGTTAGGATCGGGTGGTTCTGGTGCTGGCATCTTGGCTACCTATGATTTCGCAATGCAATATCAAAAACTTGTCGGAACAATGTTTGGTATGTTCGTGATGTTTACTTATGATTCTTCTACACATGTTTTGACTCTTGAAAGAAAGTTCACAGCAACAGAAACAATGGCTTTACATGTCTATAATACACGTCCAGAAGATGTTATATTAGGCGATCCATATGCCAATCCGTGGTTGACTGATTACACCCTTGCTAATTGCAAAATGTATTTGGGCGAAGCTCGTTCCAAATTTGGTTCTTTTGCTGGCCCGCAAGGAGGTTTCAATCTTAACGGCGAAACATTGAAACAAGAAGCAACAGCAATGAAAGATAAATTGGAACAAGAATTGAGAGATTTCCTAGATCAACATTCAGGATATCCCTTCCTAATAGGATAAGTTATTGATGTTGTTGTATATTATTTTAAGTTATACAAAAGTATAAATAAAGAAAGCGGTAATTGCGAATGCTTCAAACATTCGCAAAACCCAAGGCAGTAAAGGGCTGTCCCACTCAAACATTATTTATAGGCAGTATTATGAAAAAAGCAATATTAAACGCAGAAACACTGCGAAATCATATTATTTATGAACCATTGACTGGTATTTTCGCATGGAAAAAACGTGAGAATAACAATTCTTTCAATTCTCGATTTGCAGGAAAACAAGCTGGATAAACACACATGAAATATTTTTGTTGAATCTAAAGGAACAAAAGTATATACGAAACTATCATAGGTTAGGATGAATAAAATGAATAATACTTGGTATTGGTTTTTACCAATGGTTCTTATCGTGTTTGTGGTTATGACAATTTTGTTTTCTATAACTTAACAATGCGAAGCAATCTGAGATTGCAAAAATCAGAAGAAAAAATCATTGAACAGTTTTTGAGAGAAAACTGTTATGATAAACAAAAAGTTCAAACACGTGCTAAACATTTGGTTCATAAAGCAAGACAAGCAAAAACATCTCTATTTGATGTAGCCAAATTTTTCCAAGAATATCGTTTAGATCAATCAGAAGGAACAATCCTGCTTTCTTTGGCAGAAGCTTTGTTGCGTATTCCAGATTCAATAACAATCGACGGTTTTATAAAAGACCGCATTTCATCTGGCAATTGGGAAAACGACAGTCATGATTTTGTAATCAAATTGTCATCACAAGCACTAACCATGGCTAATAAAGTTTTGAAAAACGAAAGTTTTTTCCATAGACTTGGCGAACCAGTTATAAGATTAGCGTTGTGTAAAGTCATGAAGATGATGGCTGGACAATTCATAATCGGACAAACCATAAAAGAAGCCATCAAAAACATAAACTCAAAATACCTATACAGTTTCGATATGCTTGGAGAATCTGCTAAGACAAAAACGGACGCAGCAAAATATCTCCAATCTTATAGAAACGCCATTATGAAACTAAATTCTAATCAGATTTCAATCAAGCTTTCAGCATTACATCCTCGTTTCGAACCATTACAAGAAAATACTTGTGTTCCAGAGTTGATTGAAATCGTTACATCGTTATGTAGTTTGGCTAAACAGCATAATGTTTCTATAACCATAGATGCTGAAGAAGCCAACAAGCTTGAAATCACTCTGGACATATTTGAAGCAGTTTTACGCGATCCTATATTTGCTGGATGGGATGGATTGGGATTGGCCGTACAAGCCTACCAGAGACGGGCTACAGCGTTGATTGATTGGATTAGCGTATTAGGAGACCAAACCAATCATAGAATACCTGTAAGGCTTGTAAAGGGCGCTTATTGGGATACTGAAATCAAATACGCCCAAGTGAACGGGTATGAAGATTATCCTGTATTCACTCGCAAAGCTGCCACGGATATTTCATGGATAGTTTGTGCTAAAAAAATGTTCTCCTATGATAATATTATTCCAGCATTTGCCACGCATAACGCTCATAGTCTGGCATTCATTTTAGAAACTGCTAATAAACCATTTGAAATGCAACGATTGTTCGGAATGGGAGAAGCATTGTATTCTTCAGTAGATTGCCCTGTTCGAATTTATGCTCCTGTTGGCAATCATAGAGATTTATTATCGTATTTGGTAAGGCGAATGTTAGAAAATGGTGCTAATTCAAGTTTTGTTCATCGCTTGACCGATCCAAATGTATCAGAAGATATGGTGGTTTCTGATCCAATCGACAATTTGAAACCATCAAAGATACCATTACCATTAGACATTTATCCAGGTAGACGAAATTCTATTGGAATAGATTTATCGGATAGATCAATCGTTTCTACATTATTACAAAACATGAAAGAAACACCTGTTGATTTGAAATGTTTGGATGTTGATGAATCCATTGATATTTTAGAAAAATATTGGAGAACATGGGATGCTTTTGGAGGAGATAAACGAGCAATCATTCTCGAAAAAGCGGCTGATTTATTTGAATATCATAAACCAGAGTTGCTATATTATTTGTGTAAAGAAGCAGGAAAAACAATACCTGATGGATTAGCAGAAATACGAGAGACTGTTGATTTTTGTCGTTGGTACGCAATATTGGCACGAAAGCATTTTTCATCTGACACGATATTGATTGGCCCAACAGGAGAAACTAATACTTGGTCTCTCAAAGGGAAAGGTGTTTTTGTTTGTATATCTCCATGGAACTTTCCTCTTTCTATTCTCGTTGGACAGGTTACAGCAGCCTTGGCGGCTGGTAATGCCGTTATAGCCAAACCAGCAGAACAAACTCCATTAATAGCAGCAAAAGCCATCGAAATATTACATAAAGCAGGTATACCTCAAAACATTTTGAAAGTTGTTTTTGGCGATGGTAAGATTGGAAATGAATGTGTAATAAACTCTAAAATAGCTGGCGTTGCGTTTACTGGTAGCAACGAAGTGGCCAAAAAAATAGCTTATGAGCTTGTTAAAAAACCAGTTATCATCCCATTCATTGCAGAAACAGGTGGTATCAATGCTATGATAGCCGACAGCACAGCTTTGCCAGAACAGTTAGTTTCTGATATATTGGTTTCTGCTTTTGGTGCTGCTGGTCAAAGATGTTCTTCTTTGAGATTGTTGTGTTTACAAAAAGACAATGCCGTTCGTGTGTTATCTTTATTATGTGATGCTGCCGAAACGTTGGTTGTTGGCGATCCGTTTGATTTATCCACAGATATTGGCCATATTATTGATTTAGAAGCGAAAACAAGATTGGATGAGTATGTAAAATCCATGGTGGAACCATTTTTTGAGTTGGTTTTACCAGATTTGAAAGGATGTTATTTCGCACCAAGAATCTATGTATTGAATGATATCGATGTCCTTTCACAAGAAGTGTTTGGGCCTGTTTTACACATCGTATTATATGATGATTTAGATGAAGTATTGAGCAAGATATCGAAGAAGGGTTATGGTTTGACGCTGGGTATTCATTCTCGGAATGAAACTACACAAAAATATATCTGTGAAAAACTAAGAACAGGAAACATTTACATCAATCGAAATCAAATTGGTGCGACTGTTGGTGTTCAACCATTTGGTGGAAACGGTTTATCTGGAACAGGACCAAAAGTTGGCGGTCCATTATCATTATATAGATATGCTGATGAGTTTGTAGTGTCGGTTAACACTACAGCATCTGGAGGAAATGTTGCCTTATTATCAGTATAAATCTGGACAACCGGATTGGATTCGATACCAACATACCAGTTCCTTATGTGGAACCCGCTCTCTTTTGGCGCACCGGTCGATAACGACTATTTATCCGATGTTCTCGATTATCGAGCGAAGAACGATTTTATAAAGTTGGTTTGCTTCTTCAAAAGCATTTTTCATTAAGATTTCTTCTTTTTCAAGAGTTAATAAGGAATCGAGTCTTTCTCTTGCCTTATTGCCAGCGTATATTGATGCCGCCATGATAGCTAATAGTTCATCAAGTTCCATCATTATTTTATTTCCACGACAGCGGTAGCCGCTTCCAAAATCTCTTTGATTCTTTCAGCATCGACTTTGGAAACAGAGTCTCTGATGACTTTTGGAGCGGATTCAACAAACTCTTTGGCTTCTTTCAAACCAAGACCGGTAATGGTTCTGATTTCTTTGATGACGGCGATTTTCTTCGCAGGATCATATGTAATCAAAGATACCGTAAATTCTGTTTGTTCTTCTTTCACAACAACTGGTTCTGCTATTTGCGCAACAGGCGCAGTTGTTGGAGCAGATGATACTCCCCATTTTTCTTCTAAGAGTCTGGTGATTTTGAGAGCTTCCATAACCGTAAGGCCAGAAAGTCTTTCCACAATATCATTTACATCGGTCGTCATCGTAAGTCTCCATTTTTTTCAATATACGAATCATTTAGTTATGTGTCAACCATCAAATTTTCAAATGGATCAGCAACAGAATCACGTTTCCATTTTCCACCCAAAGACCTTGATTGAACTATTTTTTCTTTTTTTGGTTTAGGTTTAATCCATGTTGATCTTCTTTCACAACTTTTTTCCCAATATTCTTTTGATAATTCACAACCAATAAATATACGGTTAGTATTATCACAAGAGATAGCCGTTGAACCAGAGCCAGAAAATATATCCAATACGGTAGCGCCCTCTTTGGTGAAAGCCAATATTAGTCTTTCAAGGATTGATAGAGGTTTTTGGGTAGGATGCCAATTTACATATTCTTTTGAAGCGGTATGGTTATTTTTTTCCCATACATCTGTTGGAACTTTGCCTTCTTTTTTCTGAATAACTCCTTTGCGAACGTTTTTTTCCATTTTATATGGAATTGATACCGCAAAAGAATCAAACGGAAATTCCTCTCCCTTTGAATACATCAAACAGTCTTCGTGTTTTCTTGGAAATGTTTTTTTCGTTCTACCGCCCCAATCATAATGCCAGATAAACCAATTTTGATAATACAAAGATGGTATTTTACCCAATACGTTTAGTTTGTATCGAAGAAAAGTATCTGTTTTGGTTGTTCCCCAAACGCAAAAACATCTGTTTGGCTTCAATACTCTTTCACATTCTTCTGTCCATTTCTTACACCAATCAAGATACAACTCTTCTGTCGCCCATTGATTATCCCAATCGTTCTTCATAATTTCAAAGTAAGGAGGGTCAATAAGTATCAAATCAACACTGTTGCTTGGCAATGTTTGAAGATATTCAAGACAATCTTGATTTGTTATTGTCATTTATGCGACCTATATTAAATTTTTTAAATCTTAATTCTTTCGTTTCAATCCATGTATCTAACGTTCTAAACCAAGTTCTGTTTGAATGTTAACATGTAAATAGCACCTTCTTCTCTTTCGCCTCCATGTTGCGGTTTTATTTCACCAGTAATAATTTTTTCTTCTACATCTTCTTTGCTAGATGATTTTTCAACAATAATATTTTGAAAAATTCCTTGTAAATCCTCAACAACGAAATTTTTTCCACATTCTCCTTTTTCTTGGAGATTTAAATTGTTCCATCCATAAAACAAATCATTAGAATTTCCAAACACCGGATGTTGTTTTTCTCTTAACAAGAGAAAATTTTCATACACTGAAATATCATTCAAAATATACATATTAGAGCAAATCTTTCGGATCAACCTTCACCTTTTTGGTGATGATAGTAGGATAATCGTTCATGCACGCAGGATAATTCGTCCATGAAGCAATAGCGAAATCCGCATCTATTCTTTCTTTCCAAACATCCAAACCCGCTGCGGCGTTATGAAATCCGTGGCTTTTTAGAATGTTTACCAACTGTCTTTCTTTGGCGTTGCGTGGCTGAACAACTCTGATTTGATCAGTCGTTGTGGTATTGCTGTTATATGTGTTGTTACGATTTTGCATTTTTATCTCTTTCATTTAATGCTAGGTTTAGTAAATATTCGATAGCGTTATCTTTGGCTTGTACACCAAATTGGTAACTATCTATCGTATCATGATCGAAATCATTGACATTTATTTCCAATGCGTCTTTCAAAGCTTGTATTCTAGTTTCGAGTTCTAATAAAGTTTTCAATGTATTCTTTCGCACTTATAATAGGAACAGTCCAATCTCCCATCTTCTCTTGTCTTGTCATACTTATAGTAGGATATAATGGAGAAGTCCCTGTTTCGTTCAAGCCCCAACGATAATCCCAATGACAAGACAATAAAACCAATCCTTGTTTATTCATTGCGCCAGCTAAATGTATCATAGCGCTATCAATACCAATGATTATATCACAAGATGCTATTACTTTAGCAATATCTTCTAAGTTCTCAATAACAGGATTTACCATCATGGGGAAAAGCTGAAATTCTTCGGCAGTGTTGTAAACTCACAAAATCAACATCTAAATCACTCAACTCTGCCTTCAAAAACTCCAATGGAATAGAACGTGCCCGAGGAACAGGTCTTCCTCTCCATGATAAACCAACCAACGGTCTTGATCTTTTTTGATATGACGGAACAACATTTTTGATATATCCGGCTGGTTCTGCTTCACAACCAAGACTTGCTAAAGAAGTTATTCTACAATAAACACTATAACCTTCTGTTATGCCTCCATTTTCTACTACTGATACCACTCCATCGATATATTTGAATAATGGTAATATTTCTGGTTGACCGCAGATTATAACACCTCCAGAACATTTTTCTGCGGCACTTTTTATTCTGCTTGAATGTTGTATAGAATCACCAAATCCTTGATTGAGAATAACCAGCAATTTGCCATTCTGCATCTTCATTCCGTTCCAAGCCATACCAGGAATCGGTTCATCATTCAAATCTTCCAATTCATGCAGCATGTTTCCTGTTTCTAACTCTCTCAATCCAGCATCGGTTTCGCCTTCTAATAGAAGGCAGTTCCCCAGAGCCAAATGACCTAATACATTCTTGGTATCTATGGAACACAGATACATATAGATATTTTTGGCTTCTTGGTGTTTGCCTGTGACTGTATAAAATTGACCTAAATTTTGTAAAGTTAATGGATTTTTTGGTTCTTTGTCATACGCTATCATTGCGAGTTTTTCTGATTCATCAATATAAGAAACTTCCCGCATAGCAGAAGATAAATTCGTTAGTCATCTGGATTTATATTGATAAGATGCGTTAGTTCCGGAACAGCCTTTTCATAATCACCTTTATCAAGATGACAAGCCGCTACAATGCTTAGCGCATAAATATTTTTCGGGTCTTTTTCTAATATTTCATCACATATCTTCAATGATTTTTCAAATTTGAAATTTTTATGAAAATATCTTGCTTGTTCTATTTGATGATTCCAAACTTTTTTCATTCTTATTTTTTAGACGATTGGAACAAAAAAATCAATAAAAATCTATCTATTTTTATGAAATTATCCACCCTACGGCACCACCAACAATACCGCCTAAAAGCCCAATGCCTCTCCACATGAGTTGGCTACCAGCTTCGTTTTCAATTACGATGCTAAACATCACACCGACAGTCATCCCAACGATTAGACCAATGAGGATGCCAGAGATGATGAAAAGGTCAGACATCTATAAAAATCGTGTTTGTTGCGTAATCAGGATAAGCAGTATTGATAGACTTTATCAACTCTACAAAAGATAAATTTAGAATCCATTTGGCAACTCTCTTGATATAATCTTTATGATTATCCGCAATGGTGTATCTCTGTACATATTCAAAACCGTTGTGTGTGGCTGCGTAAGAAACTCTATGAGGATTATCTGTTGAGAATCTTGTTACCATTTTTAAAACTTTTAGTTTATCAAAATCCTCATAAACTGCTTTATCAACAGGACCATAACTTTCTGGAATAAACTCATAATTTGTTTCGAATATCATAGGAATTGTTTTTGATATAAGAAACATTCCTTTTTGAAGTTGTGTAGAACTAAAAAATCCACCAGGAACCGCTGTAAGATACATGAGAATAACATCTTCTTTCTGAATTATATCGAACTTTGTTTCTGTTTCCTGTTCATATAAATTAAACATGTGTTTTTCCATACAAGGTGGCAGCAATTGATAACCATGATGCAGCTATATTATGTTTATCTCTTGCTTTATATTGAGTAGCACGACCCGCTGCCAAAAAACAAGATTTTTTCAAAATAGAACGAGATATTCCTCGTTTTTCGAAAGATTTCATATCGCTTTCAGAAAATCCATAAATGATATTCATGCTTGGATTTCTGTGCATTTGATTCATTCTCCAAGCAACGGAGTATTTTAACCATTCGCTTGGATATTTTTTATGATGTTCTATAAAACAATCTTCTACTTTTTGAACAGCGTTTTCAAGGTCATCAACTTTATCTTTTAATTCTTGTATAACTCTATCTTTTTTCAATTCCGCAATAACCCATTTGGCAGAATTTTCAGAAGTTGCTGTTGATTGATACGAATAACCAGGACGAAACGGCTTTTCTCTTACATAGAAAATCGTACAAAGTTTGCCAAATTTGTCTTTGCTTGGCTCTTCTGTAATTACCAAGGTATCAATCCAATCAATCATCGGTTATCTCAAAACCAACTGTTTTCTGTCTTGAAACAAGTTCAAATTCATCTTCCCAGAAATTTCGATAAGTCCCTATTTTTTGATCAAGAGTTATAGACGGTTTTGGGCCATTGCCGTTCAGTGGGGTGAAATGGTCGTGTATCGCCACAACAACACCAGTATATGATGTTTTTTTTAGTCTTACTCTATCACCAACTTTGAATTTTCTTGTCATTTTTCATATCCTACCATTTCACCATATTATAATACTTGTAAAACCAAGCCGTCAAGTTGTTTTGAAATATGTTTCTTGTGAAGACAAAAGATATAAAATATATTCTGGGTCGGCAAGCGAAACCGCTTTACCAACTTCTTCGTTTTTTGGTTTGAAAGTGCCAATCCATATATCGCCCATGCGATGATCATATAAATCTCGTATTGAGATATCGCCCTTCAAAGCCATTTCAATGTATTCTGTTCTTACCTTGATAATGTTCCAATGATAATCTCCATCAATATCATCGTGTAGTATACAAAAAATCGTTTGATCTTCCGTATGACCTTTTACAGCCATTGGTGTATGTTTTTCATACACGGTATCAATCATGAAAAATAATGGATCGTCCATTTTCTTTAGTCTTTTCCAGAACGAATACGCGCAATGTATTCAGATACATTTATTACTGGTTTTTCGCCTTTATTTTTTTCATTTTTTCATCGATTTCCATAAAATATTCAAGGACAACATCATAGAAAGAACCTGCTTCTGGAAGCCCTTTTAGTTGCCCGAGTTCTTTCCAAAGAAGTTTGTTTAGGCGTTTCCACAATAACGTGAATTTTTTCTCTCCAATATTTTCTAAATCTTCTTCCATGAGAAGATACAAAGCAATACCCATAGATGTATTGTCTTTCGGTTTCTCGGCACCGCTGTTAGCCAATCTAAGCAATTCAATTTTGAATGCATCCAGAAGCTTTTCCATTTTTGATAACCTTTCGCATGGCTGATTTGTAGATTGTTAGCATATATGGAAAAAATGTCAAGGATAAATAATAGCGGTGATCGGATGCTGAAACATCACGAAACCCAGACTGGAATTATATCTAGGCTGTCCCGCTATATTATTTATGGAATTTTATTATGCTTGATTCAAATCGTTATGCTAAATGTGGCAATCCTTTGTGCTGCAAAACATTTTATATTAGATCGCCTTCAAGACCAAAAAAGTTTTGTTCTTATGACTGTGCTATACAACGCCATGTAAAAAATGACTTATGTTTAAATTGTAACAATCTATTATTGTTTAATAAAGATAAAAGAAAGAAATTTTGTAATCAGTCGTGTGCTGCAATATATAATAATAAAAACCGAGACGCATCTAGTAGAATAAAACAGCAACAAACTATAAAAAGAAGATTTCCTTCTAAAGAGAAAAAACATGCTAAAAATAATCCAAAATGTTTAATTCATCCCACAACGACCATTCCAAACATTATTAATAGTATAGAAAAACTAAATTATATGTATAACAATCTGAATATGACATCAACGGAAATACTTCAAAAATTGAATATAAAATATACTAATTTTACTGTGTTTTTGAAATCTCTTGGTATAAAAACAAAACCAAGATTGCATCCTATTCGTGGAAACAAAGAGCATTTTAAGAATTTTTCTATCTATAGAAACAGATCATCTTTTAAAAAAATAAAAGAACAAGAAATATCAAAAATAATCAATTATAAATGTTTTTTGGATTGCGGAGTTTTTCATTCCACCATAAATCCAAATGGCGTCGTTAAAGATCATATGGTTTCTGTGAAATACGGATTTGACAATAATATTGATCCAAATATTATACGCCATCCAGCCAATTGTGCTTTTATATCACAACATGAAAACTCTAAAAAGAATTCAAAGAATTCTATTTCTTTAGAAATATTATTAGAAAGAACCAAAACATGGAATAAATGATGGTGGGTATGCCCGGAATCGAACCGGGAAGCCGAAGCGGGAGATTTTACTTACTTCTATAGCTTTCGCTACCTTACATTGCTGTAAGTTTGGAGTCTGGACTTTCTCTTCATCATAGCCAAGAATGGCCTTAGATGCTTCCTGTTAAGTCTCTACACGTTCCCAAAATATATATTTTGGGCTTCGCTCGGGATTGACATGGAACCAAAGTTCTTTAGTGTTCCCCGAATTTAAGAAGTTACTACTAATCAATTTCTCGATTAGCGACCCTGCGAGTCTCCTGTGTTTACCAATTTCACCACACACCCATATAGCTCTCTCCAACAGGCCAACGGACTAGAAGTCCTGTAGAGAAAGCAGTTCTTCATCAACCTGTGCGACACAGGCAATAATGAATAATCACGAATACCATTGAACAAAAACGATATCCATCAGAACCATAATATGTTTATATCAAGGATATTTTTTTGTCAATCGAAAAATATCCTTGCTAACAAAATGTCTAACTGTTACCATGAACTCATGACACGAGTTAATTGTCCTGGGGATTGGCCTTTGTATCATCTATATTTTGCAAATTATCCTGAAGATTGGCCTTCGTATGAGACAAAGGCCATAAGTTTAGAACAATGGCCAATCCACAAAACAGAAATGTTGAAAAACGGTTGGGAATACATAATCAAAGAAATAGAAAAAATGGTTTATGCCAGAAAATATATTTCTGGTAACCCAGAACTGCCGGAGTTTATAGAAAGATATTATCCAACGCCACAGTTATTAGAAAAAAGAACAAAATGGCTCACCTAGTAATAGAAATACCTCCATATGGACTGACTGACCATGAGCTATCTATAGATTATGGTTGTGTTTTTTTCAGAACAGTACATAACGATGTGAATGTCTCTAATTGGGTGCCAATTGCTGATTTCGATGGACGTACATACAAAGAACTAAACGACTATCTCACGATGTTATATTATGGTGAAGACCCGCAACTCAAAAGAGCATTTTTAAGAGACTTGCCAAATATATTTTTAGAGGATAGATATCGTTATCAGTATTATGGTGTTGAAGCGATACCGGAGAATCTGTGATGAAAGAAAATGATCCTTGTTCTTTTTGTCATTGCGTAGAAACGATACGAAAAGAAGATTGTCCGACTACAAACGATGGATGTATATTCTGCGATGATAAAAAAATAACCATTAAAACAGTTATAGTGCTGCTTGTTTTTGTTGAGCTTTTGTTAGGTTTCGTTGTAGAAGGAAGAATGTTTCTATGATATACACTCTCGTTGCGTTAGTTGTATGGGTGTTCATAGGCACTATAATCTATGATGTGATTCTTGGACCGATAGCATGGATAAGGAAAGTAAAATGGCTAAAACAAACCTTGCGCCACTCTACACGATAGTAAGCATAATTTTAACTCTTATAGGGTTGAGATTTTGTTTTGAAAACGATACTTCGTGGTTTCTTTTAGGCATCGTTTTCTTTGCTCTTGGAGCAATAACGAAAGTTATATTGCTGTCTTTCATGGAAAGACGTGCGAGATTTATTCGATACTATCCATTCCAAAAGCCGCCATTAAACAAAACTACAGCTATAGCAAACAAAACTATGCAGGATGGTATCTCGACCTCCAGATCGTCAGAAGATTATATTAAATTATAATCTTCTTCTGCTTCCTTGGCTATTTTTATTAGTTCTATGGAATGTTGATACCAAACATCTGGATAATCATCTTTGATTATTGAGCATACCCGTTTGGCATCAAAATTTGGATAAAACGCTGGATAGCTGCTATATCTTGTGCGTCTTTCCATTCTTGTTCAGTTTCTTCTTCTTGCGTTGGTTCGGCAAATAACAATTTTATAACTTTTATAACTTCTGGTAACTGAAACATTTGGTGGTTGCCTGTAAGCAGTTTATTTCGTCTATTTACCATAGCAGCATATTTTCAGCCTTTGTATGAACAGCACATTTACGCAATTCATTGCCACGGCCAGCCGGTTTCGCTGGCTGGCAATAAACAGCAAGAATATCGTGAAAATTAACATTACAGATTGCCCGCAATGCCGGTATTGCAAAATCTGGACTTCCCATAAAAACAATACGCATTGACTTCTCCATTTTATGTCTTGAAAATGCTGAAATTCCGATAGAAATCAGCATTTTCAACTAGGCATCTTCCAGCTAATTCTCTATTTTTGAAACAGCTATATCAATGATATTCACCGTTCCGAGACATTATGACTATTGACACAACATATCAGGTTTTTCCTGATATTTTTATAATATATCACCAGAACTTTATTAGATATGTTATAAACACATGGCTGCCATGCGTCAAATATACTATACTTTTACAACAACAGCGGCTATAACTCTTTTCAACAAGAGACGTAGTAATCACTTGGGCACTAAATAGTGTCCTGAATATAGGAGTTAAGGAAATCGGGATTTTTAGCGGAGATTGCTAACTGTTCCAAACTAATTGGCGGTATGGCGTCATAGAGCAAGGTTAGGAGTGATATGTGGAGCGGCCAAATTCCCTTGCAGGAAGGCGAGCGCATTGAAGCATAAAACGAACTAACCCTAAAAGGGGTAAGCCTACATAACCCTGTCTGGTGCAAGATAGATTCATCTATACACACTCAAGGTGTTCCCGAAAGGAAGTTTCGCAGTGATGCGGAAATAGGTTGAAAACGAATTGTTAAGCGCTCGCAAGGGCAATCATGCAGAGCCGTTCGGTGAGTATGAAAGATACCGCAAGTATCTGCTACAATGCAAAATTCGTTGAAACGGATGTCTCAAGAGAAGTTTCTTAGTCCAAGATGTAGCAGTCAAGGGCGGGCAACAATTTGAAAGTCAGAGATGACTTGAAAAATGGTTAAGTAGCATTTGCAATGTGAAAGATAGAAGCTGGTGTGTTGGTATTTTGTCACCAAAAGTGGCGAAGCAACAAGGGGCAGCACATCACGGTAGGTTGCTGACTAGCTCATATGGTAGAGCAATGGTTTTATCAACCATGCGTACTTGGTTCAATTCCAAGGTCAATAAAGCAAAAGCCTGTCCCACTTATGCGTGATAAGATGCCTATATTCCCTGGTGAAAAAAACAGGGCTTCTAAAGGTCGCAAGCTGATAGAAGTAATCAGGAAAGTTTCGTAGGGGCCGCAACCCCGAATGGCTCGCAAGGTCAGCGGAAATGGAATGGTTAAGCGATGCATAAGAATACGAGAAAAGCCTCTCGCCGTAAAGTCGGTTCAAAGGCGGCATTGATTAGATACATTGTGGAACCTGAAAGGGAACACATGTGGAAACACAAAGAACCTCGACTCTTGCAGGTCAGGGGATAATGTTGGAAGTCTAATCACAAGAGCCTGTTGTTTCTATGGCTACCAAAAATCAAAAAAGAGCCGAAAGGCTCTTTTTTTCGTATGTGGAGAAAAACATCATGACAATAATAAAAATTGCCGAAACAAAAGAAGACGCTTGGAACATACAAGAAACATATAAAGGAAAACCGCACGGTTGGATTCAATGGAAAGGAACCGACGTATGTATGGATATTTATTGTGCTTGTGGGCATCATAGCCATATTGATGCAGAATTTGCTTATCATGTAGAATGTCCTAAATGCCATAAAGTTTATATGTGCAATGGTCATATCGAATTAATCGAATTAAAAACCAAACCAGATCAATGCGTTGTAATGGATGAAAGCGAAGATTGTTAATTTCACAGTTGACCTTTTTTAGATGAATGTCTATTATTCTCAAAACATATAGAGAGAAATCGCATGCCTGTTATATCAAACATGGACGTAACTTATGAAGATATGGGCGGCTTTGTTGACGAGCCGCCCATAAAGTTATCCAAACACATTTTAACCGTTGACCAATTCACAAAAAAAGAATTGGAACAGTTTTGTTATAAAGCAGCGCTTCACCAAAGCATGGATAGTTACTATTTCTCTGAATCGGATATTCCAAATGGTTTAAAAGAATCAAACAAATGGCATCATAACGGAAAACGTTGGATTCCAAATATCACCAGAAATAAAATTATGACTGCATTGTTCTATGAAACATCAACAAGAACATATGCATCATTTATTTCAGCAATGATCCAACTCGGCGGAAATTGCATTCCAATTCAAGACGCAAGAAAATATTCGTCCGTATCAAAAGGCGAAACTTTAGAAGATACCATTAGAACAATAGAATCATATTCTGACGTTATTGTTTTGCGTCATAATGAAAATGGTGCAGCAGATAGAGCGGCAGCAGTCGCTACCACGGCATCAATAATCAATGCTGGTGACGGAACCAACGAACATCCAACTCAGGCACTCTTGGATTTCTTTACTATTTTAATCGAACGTGGCTGGACACTTTATAATGGAATGAAAATCGAAGATGTGATTGCTGGTTTGACTGTCACTTTCATGGGTGATTTGAAACTTGGTAGAACAGTTCATAGTCTTGTGAAACTTCTCAGAGCCTATGAAGTGAAAATCAATTGGGTTTCTCCACTGGCATTAAAAATTCCAGAAGAATATTTCAAAGATGGTGATACAGAAACAATGCGGTTGTCTCAGGTTATCAAAGAAACTGATGTTCTTTATGTTGTAAGAACTCAATTTGAACGCTTCGCTAATGCTGGTTTGCCGCTGGATAGCGTTTTTTCCTATGATGTAACAACCAAACATATGGCAGCAGCCAAATCTAATATGGTTTTGATGCATCCATTACCACGAAATAGCGAGATACCAACATCTCTTGACAGCGATCCTCGGTCAGCGTATTTTCGTCAAACAAAATATGGTCTTTATATGCGTATGGCCGTTCTTCAAACGGTTTTGGAGTAAAAAGATGAATGAACCACACGTGTCTCATATAGATTTTACTAAAAACGTGCATACGACGCATTGTTATCAAGGAGATTATCTTGATACATGCAAATATGGCGAAGATGATTGTCCAGCCAAACCCAAAGTTGTTCCAGATATTTTCTGGGATAACTGGAAACACGATTATCTTACATTAGAAGATACGATAGAAGCGTTTATCAAAAAACGCCTTGAACCAGTTGATTCAAAAGAGAATGTTGCGAGACTTTTGCGTTATCATCTTGAAACAGCAAGAGTATTGCTATATGCAGAAGTCAATGGCGGATTAGAAGAAGAATATCAAGAAGAAGCAAACGATTTACCACAGGATTGGTAAATGAATCTAGGCATTATTATGCAAATGATAACTAAGAAGTTGTCTGGAAAAAAGACAACTTCTTATGCTACTGTTAGCAAATTTTTTACTAAAACTATTCCAAATGAATATTCTAATGGAATCACAACATTAGTATTAGATTGTGTAGTTGCGTGGTCAGCACGAATCGAACCTCCATCAGAACAAGAGTTGGCCGTCTTATCTGTTTTTGTAAAAAACAATAATGGCGATGAATATTTAGAAAAAGGACAATACGGAGAAGTGACAGATTTACAAGATTTATTATCTGATGATACAGAAACAATCATTGAAGCAGCTAAACGAATAGTCGATAAAAATACCGTAAATATAGAAGCATTGTTGGAAATCAGTATTGATAAAAACAATTTCAATACATGGACACGCCGAATGGCTATCTGGTGTCTTGGATTCATGGTCGAATCAGAAAGCGATATGAAAGAAACCATCATCGCAATCTATAATGACGAAACTGATGATGCGGAAGTTCGTGATCATGCGTTAGAAGCAGCAATCCGTTTATCAGAAAACCAAGACGCATTCATTGAACAGCTATGGAATGAAGACGATAAAAAACGTATGAAAGAAACATACGATACCAACGTCTCATCATATGGAAGAACAAAATGACTGATATTATAGATGGAAAAGCTATTGCCGCAAAACTTTGTACAGAACTAAAAAAGAAAGTTGATTCATTTCAACTTCGTCCAGAACTACATGCTATTATCGTTGGTTCTGATGCTGCCAGCAAAATCTATGTAAAACGCAAAGAAGATGCTGCAACGAAAGTAGGCATCAAAAGTGTTATTCATGAACTGCCAGAAAATACTTCTGAAGTCGATCTGATAGCGCTTATTTGGCAGTTGAATCAAAATTTCAAAGTAAGTGGGATTTTAGTTCAACTTCCATTACCAAAACACATCAATCAATCTTCTGTTATAGAAGCTATTCATCAAAATAAGGATGTTGATTGTTTCCATCCAACGAATTTTGGAAAATTTATTGCTGGAAATCCAAGATTTGTTCCTTGTACACCAATGGCTGTTATAAAACTCTTGGAATCAACTAATATAGAATTGAAAGGCGCATCAGCGCTTATCGTTGGTCGCAGTATGCTTGTTGGAACGCCGACAGCCATTATGTTATCCAAGCGCGATGCTACGGTTACGATTGCTCATAGCAAAACAAGAAACCTACGAGACTTATGCGAACAAGCAGAAATCCTTGTCGTAGCTGTTGGCCGTCCACATATGATTCCTGGGTCTTATATCCAAAAAGATGCTATTATCATTGATGTTGGTATCAACAGGGTATCAGATAAATTGATTGTTGGAGACGTAAACTTCAATGATTGTTTCGGCATAGCAGGAGCTATTACACCGGTTCCTGGCGGCGTTGGCCCAATGACTATTGCTTGTTTGCTTGAGAATACTGTTGCGGCATATCATTACAATGGTGGAAAATGATGTTCAAAACAGGCGACAAAGTAAGACTAAAAAAACCAGTAGAATCAAAACCCATAGAAGACGCTTTGGCGCTTCGTGATATTTTTGTTGATAAAGTTTATATCGTTGAAAAAATGAGTGAACGATGGTCTTTTGAAGTTATTATCAAAGATCGTGGTTCAACAACGAGCAAATCGTTTTTTGCTCGTTTTTTTGAATTGGCAAAATCTGTTGGTTTTGTGATAGAGTGAGGAATGGAAATGTTCAAAACAGGTGATAAAGTAAGACTTAAAAAACCAGTAGAATCAAAGTCTATGGAAAATGCTTTAGCTCGTGATGGTATTTTTGTTGACAAAGTGTATATTGTTGAAAAAATGAATGAACGTCATAGTTGCGATGTTGTTATCAAAGATCACAAATCGTTTTTTGCTCGTTTATTTGAATTGGTAAAATCTGTTGGTTTCATTATAGAATGAAAACAATATTATTTTCTCATGATAAAAAATATAAACATGTGAACAAATATGCCGCTCTGGCAAAGAAGTCTCGTATAGTTCGAAATTGTGAAAAAAGATAGCATATCAAACTGAAGAAGAGGCGCTTGATATAGTCAAAAATAAACCTCCGCATTTTTTGTCATTATATGCTTATCTTTGTCCAGAACGTGAACAATACCATCTTACGAAAAAGAAACGATAAAATAATATTGACTTTGACTATCATATCTAATATATTATACATTATGAAAGTTAAATTTTAATTATGATTATAAGCATTTCTGGAAGAAAAAGAGCAGGAAAATCTACTATTGCTAATTATCTTTGCAACGAAAGAGGATTTATAAAAGCGTCCTTTGCTGATTTTTTAAAAAATTTAGTGTGTCATGCGTTTAATATAGATAGAAACTATTTAGAAACGGTTAAAGATAAAAAAGAATTTTCTCTTGTATTAAATGATGTTTTAGGTAGAATACGAGAATATTGTAACATACCAAATAATTATGATTTTGAAATAAAATCATCATTGGTATTTTCTTCATACAGAGAAGTATTACAATATATTGGTAGCGAACTGATACGAAAATATGATAATAATTTTCATGTAAAAATTATGGAAAACTTTTTACATGAAAATAGCGATAAAGACATTTGTGTTGATGACACAAGATTTCCAAATGAACTTCAATTATTAAAAAAAATGGACGGCTTGTGTTATTTCATAATCAGACCAAATTATTTTGACGTAAGCAATCATCAAAGCGAAACATCATTGAGATGGAAAGATTTTGATGAGGAATATATTATGATAAATGATGTCACAGAAAAGAAATTTATAAAAAAATTCAAAGATCATTTAGATGCCAAAAATAAAGATACCAAATATGACAGAAAATATTTCATAGAACTTTTAGAAAAATTTAATTATGATACAAAAGCAGCAGCAAATAGTATCCATTGTTCAACTGATAAGATAGTTTGGTGGTGTAACAGATTTAACATAAAACTATCCAAAAAAAAATATACTTCTGATAATTCAGCATTTTTAGAAGCAAACGATATTTCAGCATATTATGCTGGATTAATCTCAGCAGACGGTTGTATAAAAAAATCTGGAAAATCTAAAACATGTTATGTATTAGAATTGAGCAGCACAGATAAATGTTTGGTTGAAGGCTTAAAAAAATATTGTGAATCTAATAAACCAATATATGAGACACAAAAATCAATTGGGAAAAAACAATACGCATTTGTTGTAAATAATCCATATATTATAGAAAACATAAAATATTGGGATTTAGAACCACGGAAAAGCAAAAATAATAAAATACCAAGTGTCTTAAAAATTAACCAAAATTTTATCAACGACTGGATAGTTGGCTTAATAGATGGGGATGGTAGTGTATATACTCATAAAATGAAAAGATGCCAAACAACTTACATAACTATTAGTGTTCTTGGGAGTAAAGAAGTATTAGATTTTATTATAGATCATTTATCTATAAGTCCAACATCTTATGGTATTCATAAAAAAATAGAAGAATTATATGAGATTAAATATTTTTATAATAAAGCTATTGAAATTTATAGAAAATTACAATTATCGTCTAAATACGGTTTAAAAAGAAAATGGGATAAGTTTATCCCATTTTTGCAGGAAACAAAATAATGTTAGATTTCGCAACATGCACTATCGAAGATGCTTTGCTATCTTTTTTCAAAGACCACATGTCTTTTGACGACGCCATCGCAGCTATTACTACTGGATTTACTATTGCTAATCGCATTGAAGAAATAGAAACTTTTCTGTCTGATAAAGATGTAATGACCGGAACAGTGCTTGGTATTATTTCTAAGGCGCTTTCGTAATTTCTTCTGAAATATCATCGGTTGGTTTAAACTCTTTGCTAAATACCGATTTAATTTGGTCTGGTCTAAAAGCCACAATGGTTGTGGCTTTTATGCTCGATCCTTCTCCGGTGTCCACGACGTTCTTAACGATTAGACCATCATAACCTTTGCGTTGTGCGTATTTTATGATATGATTGATATCCCAATCATCATCTTTGAAACGAATATTGTTCCAATCATCGCCTCTGGCATCAACTTTTAGTGGCTTCTTGATATTCAAAAATATTGGAAGAACACTACCACCTTCTTTCCATTCTTTATGACCAGTCATCCATGTAAATTGACCAGCATAACTTTCGGCATTTTCTGGAGAAGTTGAGAATAAAAACGCACTATTTGGAACGCCCGTTTTTGATTTACTATTTGATTTTTCAGGATCAAAGCTGGAAAAATTTGAAATTGTTCCATGAAACACCGGTAACGGATTGCCTTTTTTATCGACTATCTTGCTACCAGAAAACCATTGTTGAAAATTTGGATTAGATATTATCTTGGCAAAATTTGGAACATTTTTCTTTGGTTCCACACGCTCAGTAATACTTGGGATCATCAGTGCTTTGCGTAATACAGGCTCTAATCTATATAAATTAACTGGATTACCACCATAATCTAACAATGTGGCTCCAAAACGACCTATGCGTAATGGAAAATCGTGATCTGGACTTCCTTCTCGTCCATACATTTTATAGTTGGTGTTTTTTCCAGCAAACTCTGGTATTTTTTTGCTTACTTCATCATGTGTCAATTCATATGCTGGCCAAGCAGCAAAATTCAAGTTATCCGAAGCAACCATTATTCGGATTTTATTTTCCAATGATTGTTGCATCAACTTACTAAAATCATTTACTGATGGATTCAAATAAACAACGGTATTACCGATATATTCGACTCCAGAAAGTTTTCTTGCTGGTGGAAGATTATAAACTGGCATCGATGCAGTATTATAATAACTTGATGGCATTACAGATTCAAATTTTAGAGTATTGTTTCGGATAAACTCTTCCACCCATTTTTCTACTCTTGGTTCACAACTCTTCATTGAAGCTTTGTGGTCTTTCTTACCAAAAAAACTCTTGTCGTGTCTATATGGATTACTCATTTTTTGAACATCCATTGCATCGTCATTCAAATCAATAACTCTATCACTCAATACCAAGTATTGATGGTCATAATTTCCTTGTATCGTTCCGCCAAATATTCTTTGAGCAAACATGGATGAAAATTTACAAGCATTACTCAAATCATCAACTGTTTTGCCACGTTCGGCAGCACGTTCCTGCCATTTCTTCAACACAAATGTTTTTGCTTTCACAATATTATCTTGTGTAGCAGGAATCGGTAATGGACTTTCTTCTTTGGTTTCTCTTACTGGCTTACCAACAAAAACCGATTTTATTTGGTTAGGCGAAAATACGATATAATGTGTGCAAGGAATGTTCATAGTTGGTGCATCATTCAGGTTATGAATAATCACACCGTCATTCTTCAGTGCTTTGGCTTTTGCGATTGCGTCACCAAGATAGGTTCCGCCGATATCATTGATACTATTTCCTTTCGCATCCAATACCATTGGGTTGACGATTTTTAGATACACAGGAACAACGTTCTGGCCAATCAATGGATCATCCCTGAGTGAACCTATTTCAAGGTTTTCAAATTCTTCCGCCGCTCTGGAATAAGCATCCCAATCTTCATTCTTACCGGTTCTCTGTGCAATGCGTTCCAAACGGTCTGTTTCTTTCTGCAACCTTTCGGATTTTTTCTCATGCGTCGAAACATCGGCTCTCACATTTCTACCAGCCAAAGCAGCATAATCAGAAGCTATCTCTGGATTGTCTGTGAAAAAGAAACCAGTCTTAGCAGTAGGATGACTGCTATTCATTCCTTTACGTTCTTTGCTAAACTTGTCGATAGGTTGATTAGTGCCATGATATACGGGCAATGGTTTGCCTTCAATATCAACAACTTTACTCCCATCAAACCAACGCCGCGTGACGGAATCCATTTGAAACGCTTCTTTTATGATTTCGTTGTATCGCATCCTTTATTTATAAATACTACATGCGATATCATGAAATATTCGAATCCGAATCTTCTGACACTCTGAAATTGCCGAATTTGAAAATCGGGGACGAGATTCTCGCAGGAAAATTCAAAAACAGGAAAGCGACAATCAAAGGTTTTTCAAAAGACGATCACAACCAACCTGTTTTGAAAACTAATAAAGGCGATCAGAAACTATTCAAACCAAGAATAGTCAAATTGATGGCAGAAAGTGAATCGCATATTGATTCGACATTATTACAAGACGTCGATATGTCTTCATACGAAAGCTTCAATAAAAGTCTTAGTAAAATACCACGAGAGCAACTTATGCAACTGAGCGGCGTCTTGGATCAAATGCGAGAAAAGATTCGCAAACCGCATGCTGGCTATATCGAGTTGTATCATGGTGCGCCACAGAAACATGCGGAAGACATTCGAAAAAATGGTTTCAAGATAACCAAGGGGAAACGATCTGGTGGTATAACCGGTCTTGAATATGAGGAAGAGGTTGACAATCAAGGAATATTTCTTACAGATTCAAAACCAATGGCGCAGTTTTTCGGTTCCAATCGAAGTGATTACGAAAACGATTGGAAGATGTTCACTTGTTATGTTGACAGCACAAAAATAGTTTCATCGGATAACATGGCGTTAGACATCAAACGAGTTGGGTTGCGATTGATTAATGATTATAACGGCAGCAAACTCAAATCTATAGCAGATAGAGATTGGTTCTGGCTGCTAGATCAGACCGAAATTGTTAATATGATCAAGAATAAAGGCTATACCGGCGTTCAATTTAGAGAAGGTGCGGCAACAAAACGTCTTGCTGGTGTAAAGGATGGACATACCTATCTTATATTTGATCCAGCTTCGATTCAAATCAAGGAACGAGACGGTATGACCATCAAAGACTTTTATGAATGGTTGGCTCGTCAATAAATCGCTCTTGTCAAATCTACCAATTTCGTTGTTTCAGAAACTCTTGTATCATAAAACCAAACCGTTGCTTCGTCTTGAAAGACTTGTAGCACAAGTCCTCTTCTATTATCATATTTCGAAAGTTGTGTTCTGGAAACATGATGAACATGGTCATTTCTACAAACATGTTTTCCATTAGAATCGATAAAATAGTTTTTCATTTTTCTTTTCCTGTTTTGTTATAGACGCATCCACCAACACATGTTTGAGCTTCGTCACATCGTTGACTACATACACACGCATCGGCGCCGTTCTTGTTGGCCAAATATTCATCACACCAATCTCGCATCCATTGCGGCCATGTTGCTACAATGGCGGATGCCCTGGCAGTTTCTTTGGCCAGCCATCCAGGTGGGAGAATCATATCAGTCATGCGGCTTTACTTTACGCCTTACACAAGTTAATAAATTTTACGCATTCTGTTAGGTGCGTATCATCAAACATAACATACGCATCACCGTCTTGTGTTGCTTCTAATAACATTCCACGTCTTGCACCAAAACGATATTCTACTCTGGTGCCTCTGGTTACATGCTGTCCATTGGCGTCTGTAAATGCGCCTGAATATTCATTACGATTGATAAAGCCATCGGCTTGTTTTTTTGTCATCATTTCAATCTTTTCTTAAAATGTTGTTAATTAGTATCGATACATATAACTCATATTTTCTATATCATTAGAAAAATTTCAAATGTCAGTTCTGAACACACCTTCTGGCCAATCTATATCTTCAATCGTATCATAAACAAAACTTCGTGCCTCTTCAATATCTTTTCCAGTTTTTGTAATAGTCAGAACACGACCGCCGTTCGCAACCAACTCATTATTTATAAGTTTCGTGCCACTATGAAACACATTCAAATCTTCCCAAGACATATCAGCATTTAAATCAGCGTCTTGGATATGGCGTATGATACTACCCATTTGCGGGTCTTGTGGATAGCCTGGGGCTACCATAACAACCGATACCGCAACATCGTCCGTCATTTTTACTTCTGGCATAGAAACGCCTGCGGCGGCTGCGTAGAGCAATCGCAATAAATCAGATTCCATTCTCATCAAAAGCGTTTGACATTCTGGATCACCAAACCGAACATTGAATTCGATTAGTTTCGGCATATTATCCACAATCATGATACCAGCGTACAAAATGCCTTTGAATGGTATTCCACGACGTTTCATTTCATTCAATGTTGGTAGAATGATGCTGTTCCACGTCTCTTGATAAACCAAATCATTCATGGCTGGTGCTGGTGATATAGCACCCATACCACCAGTATTCGGCCCTTCATCATTATCAAGCAATCTTTTGTAATCCTGTGCTGAACCAAAATATACAGCATCTGTGCCATTACAAACGGCGAATACTGATGCTTCGGTTCCTTTTAGATGTTCTTCAATAACAATGGATTTTCCAGCATCACCATGAATGCGATCATCCATAATATCTTGTATGGCTTTGATTGCTTCTCTTTCGGTTTTAGCTATTACAACACCTTTGCCAGCCGCCAACCCATCTGCTTTTATAACAACCGGAAACGGCAGTATAGGAAATGATGAACTTATAGTATCGATATATGCGATAGCATCTTCTGAAGATGCAAAAGATTTCCATTTCGCTGTTGGTATTTTGACATCATCACAAAGCTTTTTTGTAAACTCTTTGCTGCTTTCCAATTGAGCAGCCAGTTTTGATGGCCCACAACATGGAATACCATATAGAGTCAATCTATCTTCCAAACCGTTTACGATTGAAGATTCTGGACCAGGAATAACAAGGTCAACTCGATTCAATACGGCAAACTCAACAAGATTTGAAATACTGAGGGCTGATATATCCACGCATTCAACTTCATGTCCTGCTGGTCTGGAACCCCACATTATTCCTGTATCACCGATGCCAGGATTGCCAGGAGCGCACCATAATTTTGTCAATAAAGAGCTTTGAGCAAGCTTCCAGCATAAAGCATGCTCGCGACCGCCAGAACCTACAACTAAAACTCTCACGTTTCATTCTCATTTTGGGTTTTTTCCCAAAGTTCTTGTTCGATATTTTCTTCCCATGTCTCATCAGTGAGGCCATTATTATTATAAACAGCATAAAGACCAGAAACTTCGTCTTGAATATCAACAATGGACATACGAAGCGCAACAAATAGCTGACCTAAAGCATTGACGCAATGATCATCAACCAAACCATTTGGTGTGTCTTGTTTAGCTTTTTCGACTTTCCGTATTGCGGATACTAAATCAGCAATAACGGATGCGTGCTTTTCCATTTTATCTCGCAAAATATTCTTCCCATAAATGAACAAAGAACGGAAACAATGCCAATATTACAAACGGTATCATAGCAATAGCGATTGGCCAGTTTTTAATTTTATCTAATGGCCATCCTTCTGGAGGCGGAACTATTTTCTTTGGATTTCCGATTCCTGTCCAATCATCGCTGCTTATTATCATGAAGATATATTAGATTTTTGGATTCTATAAGTCAACCTATAACATCCCAACCAATCCATTTTTTTCTTATTTGAGGAACAATAATTGGTGGTTTTACAAGAACTATTGGTTTTTGTTTTGGCATTCGTTTTAAGATTTGTCTAACTGTTTGATCTGTCCATTCCGCGCCACGTCGAGATTTATGACCTTCATTGTTTAGTTGTTTTGCTATTTCAACCAAACCATATCCCATTTTTTGTTTATCTAATATCATTGGACCATATTTTTTAGCAAAATCATCGGCTGCTTCTTTACGAACCATTTCCGCTTTTTTTCTTGCCTCTATCGTTTCTTTTGCAAACTGTTCTCTACGTTCTGGCGTGAGACGTTCTTCTAATTTGCTTCTTATACTTTCCTTTCCTTGCTCTGTCATCATGGTATTTCTCCTAGAAGAGAAATTGTGTTGAAATTATAGAGTATTTAGTGAACGACATAGAAATTATCGTTTCTACATAAATATATTCAAGAACTATTTTAGAGGAACCAAAATATGGTACAACTAATATCACCAGGCGTAGCGGTAATCATAGACGACGAGAGCATGTATGCTACATCTGGTCTCGGCACTATTCCGCTTATTGTTATTGCGACACAAAGCAATAAAGCGTCTCCAACCGCCGGTGCCGGAATCGCACCAATGACTGTTCCGGCGCAAGCAGGAAAATTATTCTTGGCTACATCACAAAGAGATTTGATTCAGAACTTTGGTAATCCATTTTTCAACAGCTATCAAGGAACAAACATTCCTGATGATGAAATAAACGAAGTTGGTTTGTGGGCAGCATATTCTTATCTTGGTATTCAAAACCTAGCTTATATTCTTCGTGGCGACATTGATACTCATGAACTATTACCAAGTGTTACCGCACCAGTTGGGCCTCCTATTTCTGGCACATATTGGTTTGACGTAACAGATACGAAATGGGGCGTCTTTCGTGCC
>OCZT010000264.1_pt1 | contig 50244 bp, 37 predicted proteins | sample 1539031 | NCBI WGS metagenome assembly OCZT01 (sample SAMEA3539308, study PRJEB22396) | soil metagenome | biome: tundra; feature: field; material: soil | place: USA | collected 2010-05 | depth 0.15 m
AGATACTTGTTGGAATAACACCACATGAACATAAAGGGAGAGGGATTCCAAGTAATGCAGCATTAATTATTGATCTGAAATTGTTCTGACCCATATATTTTCTGACCTTCTTCTTTGGAAACAAGAGGTGCAACAGACCTGCAAAGAAAAATCCGAGCATAAGGTATGGAGCCATCTCGCTGATTATTACGAACAGCTCTTTTCCAAATCCCTTTATGTAATCCATACTATATTAATTAAGATCAAATAAAAACAGGACAAATATAAGTTGTTTCCATCAATTAAATTCACAAGAAAATAAGTTTTATGCCCTCGGATGGAACATTATAAGAGTATCCCGTAGAAAACTCGTGTCGATATGGGTATAGATTTCGGTAGTTAGTATTGATTCATGCCCCAGCATTTCCTGAACTGCCCGCAGATCTGCACCAGCTTCGATCATGTGAGTTGCGAATGAGTGCCTGAATGTATGTGGACTGATATTTTTTCTTATACCTGCTTTGGCTGCAAGATCCTTAATTATTGTGAATATCATTGCTCTTGTAAGACGGCTTCCGCGACGGTTAAGGAAAAGTACATTCTGATCCTTGATCACAGGTAGTCTGTCCCTGTCCTGTTTATAAATATCTATCTCTTTCAGCGCCTTCCTGCTGACCGGTACCAGCCTCTGTTTATTACCTTTTCCTGTTACGACAACAAATTCTTCAGTGTAGTGTATATCTGTCAGACGGAGGTTAACCAGTTCAGAAACCCTGAGTCCGCATCCGTAAAGTGTTTCAATAATTGCTTTATTCCTATGGCCTTCCGGTTTGCTCAGATCAATTTCATTGATAATTCTGTCAATCTCAGTTACCGACAATACTTCAGGAAGCTTAAGGCCAATTTTTGGAGATTCTATCAAAGAGGCAGGATTCTCATCAATTTCTCCTTCTATAAGCAGAAACCTGAAGAAGGCTCTTATACCAGAAAGTACTCTTGATTGTGTACGGGTGTTGGTATTGTTGCTTCCATACCAGGTCAGAAAGGCTTGGAGGTCTGAATATGAAACACTTATTGGTGAAATTTCAATTCCGGTTTCGTTAAAGTATTTCTCAAGTTTAAAAACATCATTCAGATAGGCTTCGATACTGTTGTCCGACAGTGATTTCTCAAGCCTGAGATAGGTTTCAAAATTCCTGAATGACTGTTTCCAGCTAAGACTCATATTTCTTTCTCAAATATCTAACCGCAATGTACCTCACAAAGTACGTGAAAATACCATAATATACGACAAAGTACGACAACCATAATAAGTTCATAGCTTTAAATATTTTTTTCCTATTTTTGTTATTATTATATGGCTATAGGCAATTATCCCTTTGTGAACCTTGGATATATCTTTTGTGTTCCTTTGTGGTAAAATGTAAGTCACTTAATCACAAAGAATTCAGAAGAGAGTCTCAAAGTAACACAAAGGGAAAACAGATTAAATTATATCTCCTTATGCGTATTGAAATTATTAATGGTCCTAATCTGAATCTTCTCGGCAGGAGAGAACCTGAAAAGTACGGACATTCTTCGTTTGAAGATTATCTATTGGTTCTTAAATCACGTTATCCCGATATTGACTTCAAATATTATCAGTCTAATATAGAAGGTGAGATAATTAATGAAATTCAGAAATCGGAAAATTCATCTGACGGAATAATCCTGAATGCCGGCGGTTACACTCATACTTCCGTCTCAATTACCGATTCAATAGCAGCTATAAGCAAACCTGTTATTGAAGTTCATATTACTAATATTTCAGCACGGGAGGAGTTCCGTCATACCAGTCTCATTGGGAGAAACTGTGCCGGCAGTATATCCGGATTTGGGCTGGATAGTTACAGACTGGCTGTGGAGGCGCTGATCGAAATTATAAAATCAAAGAAGAAATAATATATGGATTCCAAAAGGACGAAGATTGTTGCCACTATTTCTGATAAAAACTGTGAACCGGCTTTTATTAAGGAACTGTTTGATGCCGGAATGGATGTAATAAGGATAAACTCGGCACATCTTGATATTGATGGAGCCCTCAGGATAATAAAGAATACTCGCGAAGTCTCAGATAAGATCGCTATTCTTCTCGATACAAAAGGTCCTGAAATTCGAACCACTGTATGTGATGCTCCAATTCCGCTTAAAAAAGGAGCCACAATCAATATTATCGGAGATCCAGGGAAAAAGAGTTCTCCTGAAGCAATATATGTTACTTATAAGGCTTTCTCTTCAGATATTCCTCTTGGATCCCTTATCCTTATGGATGACGGGGAATTAGAGCTCAGGGTTCTGAGAAAGAAAGGAGATGCTCTGGAATGTACCATTGAAAATGATGGGATACTCACATCACGAAAGAGTGTTAACATTCCCAGTGTGAAGATTCAGCTACCTTCCCTTACTGATAAGGATAGAACCTTTATTGAAATGGCTGTAAAGAATAATGTTGATTTTATTGCACATTCATTTGTTAGGTCAAAACAGGATGTGATTGATGTTCAAGCTGTCCTGAATTCTTTTAATAGTGGCATTAAGATAATTGCCAAGATCGAGAATCAGGAAGGAGTTGACAACCTCAATGATATCCTTGATAATGTATATGGTATTATGGTTGCCAGGGGGGACCTTGGGATTGAGATCCCATATGAACAGATTCCGGGCATCCAGAAGATGATCATTACAAAATGCATAATAACAAGGAAACCGGTTATTGTTGCAACACAGATGCTTCATTCGATGATAACCAATCCCCGTCCAACCAGGGCGGAAGTCAGTGATATCGCCAATGCAGTTTATTCCCAGACCGATGCTGTAATGCTCAGCGGGGAAACTGCTAATGGAAAATATCCTGTGGAAGCTGTAAAGACGATGACCAAGGTGGCACTTGAGGTTGAGAAGAATAAGGAGAAATTTATGAATATCCCCTACATGAATGTTACTGGAGAAATATCTGCATACCTTGCAAAGGTTGCTGTTAAAACCGCATTCAGAATTGGGGCAAGAGGTATCATTGCAGATACAATGGGTGGAAGGACAATCAGGGATATGGCTTCATACAGGGGTAACAATCTGATTCTTGCGCAATGCTACTCAGAAAGTACAATGAGAGAACTGGCACTCTCCTATGGTGTTTATGCAAGTTTCCAGATTAAGAAAAAATCAGTTGATGAATTTATTCATATCGCTTTAAAAAACCTTACCAAAACACATAATCTTAAAAGTGAAGATATCGTCGTTGTTCTTGCAGGTAACTTTTCCGGAGGGTCGGGCTTTTCATTTATCGAGGTTGGATCGGTTCAGTATCTCAAAGATCGTGTAAGTATTAAAGATTAATCAATAATTGGTCTGATTTTTGATGCATAAATCAGGTCTGAAACTGGCAAATAATTTCGAATATAATACTCGTGATGATTCACAGTTTTGAAGAAGGAGTTAAATTAGTTTCAGATATTACAGAGTAAACTTTTAAGATAAATTAATCTCGGGCGTGAAAAATCTTATCATAAAAAAACTTTTTTTACTTGTACTGGTATCATTTTGTTTTGCCAGGCTGAATGCTACCCACAACCGGGCTGGTGAGATCACCTATAGGCAATTGTCGGACCTCACATATGAGATTACGATAACTACTTTTACCTACACTTTAAGTTTTGCAGACAGACCTACCCTCGATGTTGATTGGGGCGATAATACTATTTCTACAGCACCAAGAATACCCCCCAATTTAATTCTGCCGAACTATTACAGGAGGAATATCTATATAATAGATCATACTTATCCCGGACCCGGAATATACAAGATTGTGGTGCAGGATCCTAACAGGAATGCCGGAGTTAAGAATATTCCTAATTCAGTAAATGTGATCTTTTCAATTTCAACGATCCTTACAGTAAATCCTGCAATGGGTCGCGACAATTCCCCCATACTACTGAATCCTCCGTTCGATAAAGCTGCTTATCATTATTTATTTATTCATAATCCGGCAGCATATGATCCTGACGGGGATAGTCTGTCCTATAACGTCACTGTCTGTACACGCGAAGATGCTAAACCTATTGTAGGCTACACTTTACCGCCGGCAACTCATTCAATCAGAGTAGATTCAATCAGCGGCGATCTTATCTGGAATACACCTGCTGACACCGGAAAATTTAATGTAGCCATGGATATAAATGAATGGCGAAATGGGAAAAAGATCGGAGTTATCGAACGCGACATGCAGATAGAGGTTTTCAATACAAATAATAAACCACCTGTAAACGGGCCCCTCAGGGATTATTGTGTTGAAGCCGGGGATAGCATTAATTTTCTGTTTACAGCGACCGATCCTGATAATGATTTTATAATACTCACAGCAACTTCAGGTGTTTTTAGTTTTAATTCATGTAAAGCCAGTTTTACAAAAGTAGATTCAATTGCAGGATTTGCCTCCGCAAGATTCAAATGGAAAACCTGTTATGAGGCGGTGAGGAAGCAACCTTATAATGTGATTTTTAAATCTGATGACTCTAATCCTGATGTCAGACTGGCGGATATCAGCAATATAAATATAAGAGTGCTTGGTCCGGCTCCTCATCTTATTAATGCAGTACCTGAAGGTAAATCTATCAGGTTAACCTGGTCGGGATATGTTACCAATGTAATAGCCGGATTCAGTGTTTACAGAAGGGAAGGAGCCTCTACATTCAAACCAGATTCATGCACCGCGGGTATTCCTTCTTCTACCGGTTTTATAAAAGTAGGTTATATTGGCGGAAGTGGCACTACCTCATTTGTTGATAATGATAATGGTCAGGGGTTGCAGTTCGGTAAGGAATATACCTACAGAATAGTTGCTGTTTATCCAAATGCAACTGAAAGTAAAGCTTCAAATGAGATTACATCAACCCTCGTATCAGGAATACCTATAATTAAAAATGTTAGTGTAAGAAATACAGATGCCGTAAACGGGTCGATTTTCCTTTCATGGAAAAAGCCCCTAAGACTCGACACTATCCCTGCAAATGGTCCTTATGAATACCTGATAAACAGGGCAACCGGAATTGGCGGGACTGACTTTCAGCAGATTAAATCTATACAGACAACAGACCTGAACGACACGGTATTTATAGATACATTATTAAATACTTCGACAACCGGTTATATTTACAGGATTGATTTATATAATAATGCCCCTGGCAAAAGATTTCTTGTTGGTGACCCCGGTTATGCATCATCTGTTTTCCTTGCTATCGCACCCGGCGATAAAAAAGCACGTTTTACTATTAACCGGAATGTTCCATGGATCAATACCAGATATGATTTTTTCAGGCTGAATGATGCAACTAACGTTTATGATTCAGTTGGCACAACAAATCAGCTCACATTTATCGATTACGGCCTGCTAAACGGGAAACAATACTGTTATTATGTCAAATCAGTAGGTGGTTACCTGGCTGATAATATGCCCAAGAACCTGATAAATCTATCTGAGATAACCTGTACCACTCCGGTTGATAACGAACCTCCTTGTCTTCCAGTATTAAGTGTAACCAGCAAATGTGATAGTTTATATAATACGCTTAGGTGGGTAATAACCGATACTGTTTGTTTTGATGATGTTGCAGGCTATAAAATCTACACTAAAATGAAGGCAGAAGAAAATCTTATCCTGCTAACAACAATCAACGATAAAAATGTTTTTACATACAAACACTTTCCGGGTGAGACTATTTCAGGATGTTATGCTGTTTCAGCTTTTGATACAAAGGGTAATGAAGGCGATAAATCTGTTATGATCTGTATCGATTCCTGCAACTTTTATGAGATCCCGAATGTTTTTACTCCCAATGGAGATGCAATAAATGATAAACTGGTGGCAAAAACTTCAGGACTTGTTGAAAAAATTGATTTCAGGCTCTTTAACAGGGATGGCATGCTGCTTTTCAAAACAGAAGATCCTAAGATCAATTGGGATGGGACCTATAAGGGAAATATCGTATCTCCCGGAGTATATTTTTATCAGTGCGATGTTTATGAAAACCGTATTTCAGGGCTCGAATTATTTCATATATCAGGTTTTGTACATGTTATTACCGAAATTAATTCTAAGGTTACTCCACAGACAACAAAATGATTTTCAAGGACAAGTAAAATGAAGAAGATTATAACTCTGTTTTGGATATTGCTAAGTATTGCTACAGTTTATGGTCAGCAGACTGTGGATTATATTCTTAAATCCAGAGCACTTACAGAAGCTGGGAAACCTGAACAGGCAATCTATCTGCTTAACGGGGCGATCGCTGAAACTAAAGAGAGCAGACTTTATATAGAAAGAGCTGAAACAAACATTCTGAAAGGAGACTATTCAGCTGCTATCGGTGATTTTAATGAAGCTAATAAATTAACTCCTTTTTCGGGAGAATATGGACTTTCACGAATTTATGCACTAAAAGGCGATGCTGCCACGGCACTCTATCATCTTGAACTGAACCTGAAGTCTCCATTTAAGAAAAGTGAAAAAGAGATTATGCTTGATCCGGCATTCAGTTCCGTTGAAAACAGGCAGGAGTGGCGTCAATTTTGGAAGAAAGAATGGTACAGTATAACCGAAAAGAGTATTTCAGAAATAGAATATTACATCTCTGCAGGTAAAATTGATGAATCAAAAGATGTTCTGACCGAACTTAAAAAGAGTTATGATAGCAATGCTGACATACTTTATGCCGAAGCGCTGATTAACCTTGCATCGGGAAAGTATTCTGATGTGATGAAAGTTATATCAGGTCTTATTACTTTAAATCCGGGTAATGAGAAGTATTTAAGGATTCTCGCAAAGGCACAGACCGGAGCGTCCGATCCTGCTGGTGCATCAACTACTTATTCACAGCTTCTGAGTTCCGGAGTTGCTGATGCAGGGATGCTGTTGCTTAGAGCTGATTGTTATACAAAAACCGGGGAAACAGATAAGGCCTTAATTGATATCAGGAAATATCTTGAATTCTATCCTGACAACAGTGCAGCTTTGAGCCAGGCCGGAAAGACAGAAGCTAAATCAGGTGACAACCTGAAAGCCCTTGAATATTTTTCAAAGAATCTGAAACTTCATCCTAACGATCCGGAATGTTATATCGACAGGGCAGATTCGTACTTTATTTCAAAGTCCTGGGATTTGGCTATTAATGACTATAGTATGTCGCTGGATCTCAAGCCGGCCAATTCGGATGTCTGGCTTAATAAAGGTATTGCATTGCTTAATTCAGGTAAAGAGGAAGATGCCTGTCATGATTTCAGGATATCATTTCGACTTGGGAATAAACGTGTAACTGATTACCTTAGCAGGAACTGCATTAAATAAATACTGCTTTCGGTTTTACCAGTAACCTCATAATTCTTTTGATGATTCACCCCTAAATCTCCGAACAGGGACTTTTAAGACTGTTGACATATTTGACATCCATAGTCATTTTGAAGCCTTTATTGGCTCTCCCTTGGAAGAGTCAGAGGGGTAGAACAAAGGCGGGCTATCTCTACCTTATGTGCTTGAGTATTCTCTCGAACAGATCATGAGGCTTGAAAGGTTTAAGTACGTAATCATTTATTTTCAGATCCTCAATTTTATCATGGCTTTCTGACATAATAGCTGCTGTAAGCGCAACAATTGGGATGTTCTTAATATGCGGATTATCTGATTCTCTTATGATCCGCGTCGCTTCGATACCATCCATAACAGGCATATGTAAATCCATCAGTATAAGATCAAAATCTTCTTTTGCAAGTATATCAAGAGCTATCTGTCCATTTTCTGCGTGGGTAACCGATATTCCCCATCCAATCAGGAATTTATTGGCAACAAAGAAGTTTATCTTATTATCTTCTGCAACCAGTATCTTTTTACCTTCAAGTCCTTCAAAGCTCTCAGGTACTTCTACTGTCTGAGACTGAGTTCCCTTTTCCAGTATTCCAAATGAGATGACAAAACTGAATGTGGAGCCTTTATCCGGTTCACTTTCTAAGGTTATTGTACCTCCCTGCAATTCTATCAGCTTTTTACAGATTGCCAATCCGAGTCCAGTCCCTCCGAAATGTCTTGTTGTATCAGGGGATGCCTGAGTAAAGCTGTCAAAGATTAACGAGTGTTTATTTTTTGGAATACCTATACCAGTATCTGTAACAGTGAATTCCATTTTCGACTGATTAACCGATCGGCTTAATTCTTTAACAAGCACCTGGATACTTCCATGAATTGTGAATTTCAGTGCATTGGATAACAGGTTTGAAAGAATCTGATTTAGCCTTATAGGGTCACCTATAACCTCGGTAGGCAGATCGCTTGCTTTCTTAATATCAAAACTTATATTCTTTGCTTTCGACCTGAACGAATAGGATCTCATAATTTCATCGAGAAAATCACTGAGATTAAATTGTGTCTGCTCAAAAATTATTTTACCCGATTCCATTTTATTGTAATCGAGAACATCATTTACAAGAGTCAAAAGATGATTCCCCGAAAACTTCAGGGCTTTAATGTAATCCATCTGATCTTCACGCGGAGCTCCCTGGAGCAGTAGATTTGTTATCCCGATTACTTCATTCAGCGGGGTTCTGATCTCATGACTCATTGTCGACATGAACACTTGCTTCGACTGTGCAGCCTCTTCAGCTTTCTTGCGTGCAAGAATAATATTATCGAGCATCATTCTTCGCTGAAGAGCGATAGCAATCTGATTTGCAATAAAATCCATTATATAAAGATCATCCTGAGAAAACTTGTCCTCATTATAATAATCCTGAAGACACATTACCCCAATAGTGTCATTTTCTACCTTAAGAGGAACACCCATCCAGACTTTACATGGTGTTCCAACGAGATCAATATCTCCTGATTCGTCGAGAAATTTCAGATCCTTTTCTTTAAGAAGAACTGATTTGTTATTATTTATTACCCAACCTGTAATAGTTTTTTTGGTGGGGATTTCATAGAAGTTATCCTTTTCGTCAGCAAAAAAAGGCAATGATAGTGTTTCGGTTGTCTTATCGTAAAGAGCTATGAAAAAGTTGTTTGTATCCCATATTTTACTTAGTTCCTGCACAATGATGGGATAAATTTCCTTTATGTCGTATTGTTTCAGAGCAGCAGTTGATATATTGAACAGAATCTCCTGCAAAAGCTGGTTTTTCCTTTCAGTTGTAATATCTCTGTATATGCCAAGGTTTGCAACAATTTCATTATTTATGACTATTGCTGTGGCAACGAGAGTTACATGGATACTATTGCCATATTTATCTTTTCTTATAGTTTGTCTTACCTCCTTCTGGTTAAGAGAAGCAAGGTTATCGATTTTTCTGGCTTCTTCTTTGAAATCATCAGGTACTATGAGATCATTAATGTTGTTATTCACTGCCTCTTCTAAAGTAAAACCAAAAAGATTGGTGAACTCACGGTTGATCATTGAGATTATACCCGACGGGCTTGTAATTGCTATTGCAGCGGGAGTTGAATTATATAAATGTTCCAGAAATGCTTTTTCCCTGATTATCTGATTCTCATATTCTTTTTGTTTGCTGATATCTGTTACCACGCCCCTGTAACCAATAATCCTGTCATCAAAGAATAGTGCGAAGGAATGAGTTACCACTGGAAAAAGAGTTCCATCTTTCTTTCTTGCAAAATACTCATTACTCGCGATTTGTCCAGGTGAAGTCAATGACTTCAGATTTTCTATCATGTTTTTATAACTGCCAGGAAATATTTCAGACATATTAACACCTGATTCCAGCTCTTCCTTCGAATATCCGAAAAAATTCAGTCCTTGTCGGTTGGCATATATGATCTTTCCTGTGAGATCTACCTCATAAACCATCTCCGGAAGCAGATCAGCAAACTTTTCAAAGACTACTTCCTGTTTATTCTGATCATCCTTGCTTCTCTGCTGGCTTCCAGGTTCCCATGTTATTACGAAATTTCCTGAGGTAAGCAGGAATCCCATATAATAGCCTTCGGAATCGGTACCGTTCTCCGAAACTGTTAATTTATAAGTATCACCTGTTAAATGCAGGTGGTTAAGAAGCTCAATCAGTTTAACCCGTTTAACCAGCGGAGTCTCCTCAATATATTTACCAATAACTTCACTTTTCCTTATAAATTCTACCTCTTCTACTTTTTTGTTTAAATCAATTACATAAAACCTGTTATCATTATCAACACTGAACAATGCAAGATAACTGCTTACAGTTTCAAAAATTTCTTCCAGTAAGCTTCCATGGGTATCTTTTATCTTTCTGTATTTTAATGTATTGACTTCAGTAAAGATTGTAAGGAGATAAATATCATTTTCAAGCTGAACCCTTTCTGCAGAAAAAAGATAAGGTTTTTCATCACCTGTTTTAGTTTTCAGTGTTACCGGGTACCCTTTGATGCTCTTTAGCTTGGAAATCAGTTTTATATATTTATTGCTATCCTCAAAATCTGCAAAAATCTGGATATCATCAGAGGTATGACCAATAATCTCTTCTTTAGAATAACCAAGAGTTTCATGAAATGTTTCATTGACATCAACATACTGACCTGTTTCTAACTTGCTGATTGCCATTAAATAGGACGTGGAGTGAAAAATCCTGAAGATCATTTCCCTTGTAATCTCGGTTTTTTCCTTGCTTTTTAAACGAATTGACTCAAGTTCCTTTTCCAGTCTTTTATTTGTTTCCAGTAACTCAATATAACTCTCTTTATAATCCATCAATCTCGTGTTATCAATTACATTCTAAAAATAGTAAATATTGATTAATTCTATTTGTTTCAATTTATTTCTATCTCGATCTATTCTTTCTATAATAAATACAGAATTCTGATAATCCACACTTATCGCAAAGAGGATTTTTGGCTTTGCAAACATATCTCCCATGCAGTATGAGCCAGTGATGCGCTTCATGAATCAGTTCAGTCGGGATATGTCGTGTTAGCTGTAGTTCGACACTCAGAGGTGTTTTAGCATTTTTAACCAGACCTATCCTGTGTGAGACTCTGAAAACGTGAGTATCGACTGCCATTACAGGTTTTCCGAAGATTACAGAAGCAATAACGTTAGCGCTCTTTCTTCCAACGCCCGGAAGACGCTGTAAAAGTTCCGGCTCTGAAGGTATTGTTCCACCAAATTCTGATATCAGCATGCGAGACATTCGCGATAGATGTTTTGCCTTATTATTTGGATAAGTACACGATTTTATGAATTTAAAGATCTCTTCCGGTTCAGCCTTAGCCATAGATTCCGCATCAGGATATTTTTCCATCAGCGGAGGTGTTATCATATTAACTCTCTTGTCAGTACATTGTGCAGAAAGGATAACAGCAACTAACAACTCAAAAGGATTCTCGTAAGCCAGTTCAGTCTTCGCTGCAGGAAAGATTGACTGAAAATATTCTATTGTCCTGGTAAATCTATCCTTGATAGTCATACGTCTGAAAATATTGGTGCTGGTAAGGTAACACTTTTTATCTTTGCATATTATATTGATTATTTATGATTAGTTACCTTCAGGCTGACAGTATTGCCAGACGAATAGGAGACAACCTTCTATTTGATAATATAAGTTTTAACATAAACAAGGATGATAAGGTTGCCCTGATAGCCGTAAATGGGGCAGGCAAATCCTCATTACTGGATATACTGGCCGGCAGGGAAAATCCCGATAATGGTTCTTTGAGTGTAAAGCGTGATTTACAGATAGCATATCTTCAGCAGTCTCCTGTTCTGAATGAGGCAAATAAAATAATTGATGAACTTTTCTGCACCGATAGTGAGCTTGTCAGTGTCATAAGGGAATATGAGGAATGCGTACTTGCAGGTTCTCCCGAAATGCTCCAGATCATGATTCAAAAGATGGATGATCATAAGGCGTGGGATTATGATGTAGCCGTGAAGCAGATCCTTTTCAAACTTAAGCTTACCGATCTTAATGCAGTGATCGGGTCTCTGTCAGGCGGACAAAAGAAAAGAGTGGCCCTGGCAAAAATACTTGTGGAGAACGCTGACCTTCTTATACTTGATGAACCCACAAACCATCTTGACCTAGATATGATCGAATGGCTCGAGGAGTATCTTATAAAGTCTAATAAGACTCTTCTTATGGTTACCCATGACAGATACTTTCTTGACCGGGTCTGTAATGTGATATTAGAACTTTCCGATAATGAACTCTACCGGTATGAAGGCAATTATGAATATTTCCTTGAAAAAAAGCAGAGCAGAGAGTATTCAGCGAAGATGAATTCCGAAAAAGCTAAAAACCTTTTAAAGACCGAGCTCGAATGGATGAGACGCATGCCAAAAGCTCGGCGACATAAAGCCAAATCGAGGATTGAGTCCTTTTATGATCTTAAGGAGAAAGCCGCTAACAGACCTGATGAAAAGAGTATCAATATTAATGTGAATATCTCCAGAATGGGAAGTAAGATTCTTGAGATCAAAAATGTGAGTAAATCATATGGAGATAAGATGATTCTCAATGATTTTACCTATCTCTTCAACAGATTTGAAAAAGCGGGACTGATTGGCCGGAATGGTACGGGGAAAACAACATTGCTTAATATAATTACAGGGCTAACTGAGCCCGATAAGGGTTCGGTTGAACGTGGAGAAACAATAGTCTTTGGCTATTACAGGCAACAGGGTATTGAATTTGACAATGATATGACTGTTATTGACGCAGTGAAAAATATTGCAGAAAAAGTTGTTATCAGTGATGGTAATGTACTGTCAATAACCCAGTTCATGAACTATTTTTTATTTCCACCTGAGAAACAGTACACTTTGATCAGAAAATTATCTGGTGGTGAGAAGCGGCGTCTCTACCTTCTGACAGTACTCATGAAGAATCCAAATTTTCTGATACTCGATGAACCGACTAATGATCTTGACATTCTTACACTTAATGTTCTTGAGGAATACCTTGCAGGTTTCAGAGGTTGTGTAATAGTCGTATCACACGACAGATATTTTATAGATAAGGTTGTAGATCATATTTTTGAATACAAAGAAGATGGAGTTATAAAGGACTTTCCTGGGAATTACACTCAGCTAAGGGAAAAGCAGAAGGAAACGGAGAAGCAGATATCAATCGTTAAATCTGCAAAGATTTCAGATCATGAGGAATCATCTATTCCATTTAAAAAAGAAAGAAAGCAAGGTCTTACGTTCAAGGAAAAGAAGGAATTTGAGATTCTCTCAAATGAAATTGAAAATATCGAGTCGGAAAAAAAGCTTATTGAAACTGAAATGAGCCGGGGTGTTTTGAATAATGAAGAACTTTTATCAAAGTCTAAAAGGCATGGTGAAATAATGAAGATACTTGATGAAAAGGAGTTAAGATGGCTTGAATTAAGTGAGAAATGATGCATAAATCTCAATTTTATCTAAAAAAGTTTTGATTTGGACCAGATTTTTTAACTTTAACAATCAATAAATTGCGCTGTTGGAAAAAATAACCATTAATACACCTGGCTACAGATCGGAAATACTGGTCGGTGGGAGATGGGAAGAAGTATCCGGACTTCTTCCTGAAAAAGGTATAGTAATTATTACTGATGATAATGTAAGTCAGTTATATGGCGACAGATTTCCGAAAGCTCCCGTTATATCACTCTCTCCGGGAGAAGAAAGTAAGAAACTTGGAATCATCGAAAAACTTGCTGAACAACTTCTTGAAGAAGGAATCGATCGCACAGGTTTTGTACTTGCGATAGGAGGAGGGGTTGTTTGTGATATTGCAGGATTTCTTGCATCTATATATATGAGGGGTATACGATGTGGATATGTTTCATCTACTTTATTATCGCAGGTTGATGCCAGTATTGGAGGAAAAAATGGAGTTAATCTCGGGGGTACAAAAAATATGCTCGGTACTATCAGACAGCCTGAGTTTGTAATCTGTGATCCTTCAATGTTAAAGACCCTCCCTGAACAGGAATACTTATCAGGACTGGCTGAACTGATTAAAACAGCCATTATAGGGGATAAAAAACTATTTGAGCTTATTGAAGGAAGTTTTGATGAGATCGTGTCGAGAAACTCTGACCTGCTGACCATCCTTGTGGCTGAATCAGTGAGATTTAAAGGATCGGTGGTATCAGAAGATGAAATGGAGACAGGTTTGAGGCGGATTCTTAATTTCGGACATACTTTCGGGCATGCTTTTGAGATGCAGAAAGCTGTGAAACATGGCTTTGCTGTAGCATTAGGAATGGAATTGGCAACTGAATTTTCTTTTGAAAAAAGATATATAAGTCTTGCAGAAAAAGCGAGGATAAATAATCTTTTAAAAAGATTTAAGCTGATTGTCAATCATGATTTAAGTGATGATCAGATGAAGAAGCTTGTCCTTCATGATAAAAAGAAAACAGGTACAGATATTCATTTTGTTTTTATTCAAGGCATTGGAAAAGCAATAGTTGAAAAAGTACCTGTTGGGGAAGTACTGGAGTTTTATAAAAGATTCAGAGATAAAAAATAGAATTATGAATTCCTTCGGAGTTGTTTTCAGAGTTACTCTCTTTGGAGAATCGCATGGCCCGGCGATTGGTGTGATCATCGACGGATGTCCTCCTGGTTTAGCTTTAAAATCTGATGATTTTTTGCCAGATCTCAAGCGACGTCAGAGTGGGAGTATCGGAACCACCAAACGTCAGGAACCAGATCTCCCTGAAATACTTAGTGGTGTTTTCGATGGAGTAACAACAGGTGCCCCTGTTGCTCTGATAACACGAAACAGTGATAAAATTTCTTCCGATTACGATGAATTTAAAAATGTTCCACGGCCCGGACATGCGGATTTTGTATCTCGTATAAAGCATTCCGGTTTTGCAGATATGCGTGGAAGCGGTCATTTTTCCGGAAGGATAACATGGGGGCTGGTTGCTGCAGGTGTTATGGCAAAAAAGATAGCCGCAACAGTTGATGTAAGTGCGAAGCTTATCTCTGCCGGAGGTTCTGATGATATTGAGAAAGCTATTAATGAAGCGATTGCCTCCAATGATACAATAGGAGGCATTATTGAATGCAGGGTTAAAAATCCTCCATTGGCAATCGGTGAACCATTCTTTTACTCATTCGAATCCGCTGTGAGTCACGTGATCTTTTCAATTCCGGCAATCAAGGGAATTGAATTTGGTTCAGGTTTCGCTGCTGCAGCAATGAAAGGTTCAGAGCATAATGATCCTTTTATAAATAGTTACGGAAAGACTGCGACAAATAATGCCGGAGGAATTAACGGAGGCATTACAAACGGAAATGAAATCATTTTCAGAATTGTGGTTAAACCCACATCCTCAACCGGAGTCGATCAAACGACATTTAATTTTAAGGAAAGAGAAATGACAACCCTCAAGGTAAAAGGCAGACATGATACCTGTATTGCTCTGAGAATGCCTGTCATAGTCGAGGCAGCTGCGGCAATAGCTATGGCTGATCTGATTTTAATTGACAGGGGAATCCATGGACAACGGATTATCTGATTATCTATAAAACCAACCACCTCCCCCCGGGGTACTCCCCGCTTTAGTGGGGACAGGGTGGTTGAAAAGAACTATCTTACCTATATACCTATTAACGCTTTTCTTTTTGATTTAATCAGAAGTCCTTTTTTTGTTGAGTCGGTTATCTTGAACCTGTCATCAATTCTGTCACCGATTATCCAAACAATTTTTCCATCAGATTCAAGGATAAAGATATTTTCCTTATCAAATCTTGAATATTTATTGTCAATAAAATAATCACTAAGCTTTTTCTTCTGGTTCATACCCAGCGGGTAAAAATGATCTCCTGCTTTCCATTTTCTGATTGTCATGGGGAAAGTCACCTTTTGAGAATCAATGCAGGCAATATGAGGATCGGAAGGAATTTTATATGATTCAGTGATTCTGACATTTCTTACTGATAAAATACCCGGGAAAGCACAAAATGCCTTTTCATTTTTAACAGTATATGGAGTTTCATTTATGAATTCTTCATCAGAGACAATTATTTCTTTCCTGTTTTTTATTATTCTATGTGAATCGGTAATGATCTGACTTCCTGTTTTGCCTTCAATTACTTTCACCAGATCGATTAATAAGGCATTAGTTATGCCGTATGGTTTAAACAATTCAAATAAGACTGTTTTATTATGTAAATAAGTTTTTAACTGGCTGATATTAAATGTTATTAATTGTTCTTTTTCCTCTGAAATACTTTCCCTTAATCGCAACATATATTCGGATACAATTTCATTATATCCTGAGATTCTGCCAGCAGTTTCGTTAAGTGTGATTTCGATCGAAGGATTAATATCTTTTAGAATCGGAATTATAAGATGTCGTATTTTGTTCCTGAGATATTTAGTATCTGCATTTGACTTGTCTTCACGAAAAACAATTTTTTGCTTATTCCTAAAAACTGAAATGTCTTCACGGCTTGCGAAGAGCAATGGTCTTATTATTCTGTTGCTTACGGGCTTCATACCTGCCATTCCCGTCAGACCTGTTCCCCTGATAAGGTTCATTAACAGAGTTTCAATATTATCATTAAGATTATGGGCAACAGCAATTGAAGTGTATCCGTTTTTCATTCTGATCTCTTCGAACCATTTGTATCTCAGATCTCTTGCAGCCATCTGAATCGATAGCTTGTTCTTCCTGGCAAAAACTTTTGTTTCAAAACGGATGGTATAGAATGGAATACTATTTTTTGACGCAAATTGACGGACTAACTCCTCGTCTTTATCGGATTCTCCGGCTCTCAGGGAAAAATTGCAGTGCGCAATTCCAATCTTAAAATCCTGTTGGTAAAAGAGGTGAGCCATCACCATTGAATCAATGCCGCCACTTACAGCGAGTAAAATTTTGTCCCCGGGTTTTATCAGGTTGTTTTCAGCTATGAATTTTTTAAACTCATCAATCATATTTAGTTGCATTGAAATGTAAAAATAGAAAAAGGTATCCTTTCGGGGGATACCTTTTTAATAAAAATCTGTAATATCTATCGTTTTGAGAGATAATCAGCTACACTTTCCTGAGTTTCCTTCATTGCCTTATCCCCTTTGTGCCAGTCTGCCGGACATACTTCCCCGTTTTCCTCGAAGAACTGTAAGGCATCTACCATTCTCAGGGTTTCGGAAACACTTCTTCCCAAAGGCATATCATTTACAGTCTGATGTCTCACAATTCCTTTTCTGTCAATCAGAAATAATCCTCTGTATGCCCTCGGGTCGCCTTTGAATGTAACGTCGCCATCTTCTGAATAATCATAATTACCGGCTAAGACATCATAATTTTCTGAAATTGTCTTTGACAGGTCCGAAACAATCGGGTATTTTACACCTTTTATACCACCCTGGTTCAATTCAGTCTGGAGCCATTTCCAATGAGAAAACTTTGAATCCACGGAACAGGCAACAACTGCAACGTTCTTTTCATCGAATTCCTTAAGTCTTTCCTGAAAAGCAAGAAGCTCTGTAGGACAAACAAATGTAAAATCAGCAGGGTAGAAGAAGAATAAAACATACTTTTTACCAAGGTATTGCTCGATAGAGAACCCTTCTACAATTTCACCGCCATTTATCACTGCAGGAGCAGAGAAAGCCGGTGCTTTTTTTCCAACTAAAACAGCCATTTTTTGATTTAATTTAAAGTTAGTAACTAAATATCCAATACAGATTACAAACAAAAGATTGTTTTGTTCATTACCGGTATGGCATAATTGCCGGAGGCCCGGGTTCAAAATTAGCCGGTCGTAAAAGTTGCTCTCCGGAAACATTAACGGGAGAGATTGTTGAGTATGATGGAGGATTAGGAAAATAACCGATCCTTATCTGAAGTGTATTAAATACAAGATTGTCATTTCTGATCCTGATACCCACTCCAATACTGGATAGTGCATAACCGTTGTCAAGCATTTCATTTGTACCGGAAAGAAAAGAAAAATCAGTAAAACCGAAAAATGCAAATCTGAAACCATATAGATTAACCGGGCTGAACAATACAGATTCAAGACTTACAGTTAATCTTTGGGTTCCGTTTACAGAGTCATTTTTAAACCCGGCGAATCCGTTATCAGTATTGAATTTCAGGAATTCATTCGAATATCTGCCAAATCCTCTTGTATAGTTAATGTAAAGGAAGTTCCGGACCTTGGCATTTCCCAGATTTATAAGGTTTGAAAAATAACTCATACCCAAAGATAAAACTCCTTGTTCAGTGTGATCCTGATTCAAATAAGTTGAGAATCCGGCATATGAATAAAAATAACCCAGGGCTTTGCTAGATCTTCCAAAAGATGCTTCACCTCCGACATATGTTCTCTGCTTGAATTCATTATATTCCCTTCCTGTTGTGATCTTGAACAAAGCACCATATGGAATATCCTCCGTGCGGCCATAGCTATAGATCAGGTTAGTTTTAGCATATTTCTGTATAGACAATGCAGCTGATCCCATGAAAATCATGTATTTCTGAAGGTTATAGAAAGATTCAGGTAATATTATCGGATGATCGAATACATTATTATTTGTATAACGTGCACCAATAATGATTCTTGATACTGACTCCTTATTAATCAGGAATGATCTGGATAACCAGTAATCCTGTAAATTGTATCTCAGTGGAGCAGGAACTTTAAGAGTATCAAGATCTTCAGAAGTGTACATCATCCGAACAGAAACTCCACCGGCATATTTTGTGGTGGAACTAACCAGCTTGCGGCTTAGAGAAAATCCATATGTTTTTTGTCCCAATCCATTAAGGTAGAATACGTTCAGGTTTATAAAAGATTTTGCGATATTATCTGCGAGATAATGTACCCCAAATCCAGGCGAATTAGGAAGTGTATTATCAAAAGGTACATCGATTCCAAATTCATGTCCCATTCCGAAAATATTTTTATCAAAAATGGAAACAGAACCTTTTTTGAGTCCGTTATAAGTATATGAGCCACCAAGAGAATAAACATCTTTTGTGAAAACTACAATATCGGCTTCTTCATCAGAAACGGGAATCACTATTATTCTGGCATCATCGATATAAGGAAGTTGTCGTAAAATTCTCTCGTTATCGCTGAGTATCAATGGACTTATTCTATCACCCTCTGAAAAGAGAAGGTTTTTTCTGATAATACTTTCATTCGTATTGAAATGAGTCTTATTTAAAATGTTTTCAATCTTGTTTGGATTTCCTGATGATGGATTATTAATATCAGCCCCAAAGACATTAAGCCTTTGTATTACGATTTTTCTGATTTTTTTACCTGCATAACTTAGATAGTTGGCATCACTTGTTCCTGTGAATTGCTTTTTATAAGCAGTGTCATGATTAATAACTACAAAACTATATAGTCTCTTGGTCAGCTGATTCTTTGAGGCTCTCACTTTAAGTGAGTCGAAGAACACCAGGTTTTTGTTTTTGGCCATAACCTGGGTGGGGAGTATTGCAGAAGGTATACTTAATAAAAATTCTTTAGAAAAAAGAGAGATGTTCTCTCTGATTTTATTAATTATATCAGGCGGAATTTCTTTTATGTTGCCGTTTCCTGAATGGTCCTGAGAATATATAATGTTACAGGAAAGCAGAATGACCATAAAGATCCATGACCTTAACGAACCCCTGTATTTTCTCCGAATTTTGCACATCAGGTCTCTTGAGGATTGCTAATCAACACATCATCAGAATTAAACTGAAATCCAAGTCGTTTCCCTGTTATAACCCTTGAATGCTGAATCTTGGCTTCTGCCTGACCCACAGTAGCAATTTTTACCGCATCGTATGGTGGCACAAGAAGATCAAATTCAAGTGCATATTGAATTGCAGTTGATATAATCAGTTGCAATGATTGCCTGCTGATCTCTTCATTGCCATAATTTGTAAACAACATTCCCATCTGTCTTTTTCCTTCAACAAAATACTGTTTCTCATGATTAACGAAGATCCTGCCTATCAGGTATCCCAGATCATCTAACCGCGAATACCTGAATGAGTCGCTGAGAAAGTTGTAAATATTAATTATACCGGAATATGCATTGTACTTATTTTTCTGTATATAAGCTGTTTTCCAGGCAGGATGTTCCCGGTCGAATTGAAAAATGTTGGAGTGCATACTGAAAAGCAATATATCTCCGGCAACCTTAATCTGAGCATCAAAGTTACTCCGGTCGGTATATTCGAGTCTTATCCTTGAATCCACACCGCTTAAACTGATATTGACCTCTTTTGATAAATTTTTAAGAACATCCTTGACCATACAAAACGACTCCAGTGTATTATCGAATACTTTTTGTTTCAGAAGCGATTTTTCTTTAAGTGTTCCTATTATTGCCACTTTTTTATCATTCTGATCAGTCATGGTAAACGTAGAATTAAGTGAGATATTGGTGCTAAAAATAATAATTATTCAGGAAAATTAAAACATGGACAATTTACGGGACGTCCATATCATATGTAATTATTTAATTAATAAGATCTTGCAAAAAGCACTCTTCTGTTTGACGGCTTTCCTGAATAAATACACTTGCCTGATTCTTCAGGGCTGTCAAAAGGAATACACCTGATGGTGGCTTTGGTCTCCTCTTTGATTTTTTCTTCTGTCTCAACTGTTCCGTCCCAGTGAGCCATAATAAAACCACCCGGATTATCGAGAACTTTCATAAAATCTCCCCATTTATCAACATAAAATGTATTTTCTTTTCTGAAATTAAGAGCTTTGTTATAGATATTACTCTGGATTTCATCGAGTAGCTTTGGGATATATTCATAAACTTTATCAATTGGAATTGTCTCCTTCGTAAGGTTATCCCTGCGGGCAACTTCGATTGTATTGTTTTCGAGATCGCGAGGTCCTATCGCAAGACGGACAGGAACTCCCTTCAGCTCATAATCAGCAAATTTCCATCCAGGTTTATTGTTATCTCTGTCATCATATTTTACTGAAACCCCTGCCGCCTCCAATCCTGTTTTTATTTTTATTGCCGCGTCGGATAAAGCACCAATTTGATCAATATTTTTATAAATAGGAATTATTACAACCTGGATAGGTGCAAGTTTCGGAGGTAATACCAGCCCGTGGTTATCGGCGTGACCCATAATTATCGCACCTATAAGCCTTGTTGAAACTCCCCATGAAGTTGCCCAAACATAATCGAGCTTACCAGTCCTGTCGGTAAACTGAACATCAAATGCTTTAGCGAAATTTTGTCCAAGAAAATGGCTTGTCCCTGCCTGTAAAGCTTTCCCATCCTGCATCAATGCCTCTATCGCGAAAGTTTCGAGAGCCCCTGCAAATCGTTCATTTTCACTCTTAGATCCTTTAATTACCGGAAGAGCCATGGAATTTTCAGCGAAGCTTGCATAAACGTTGATCATCTTTTCAGTCTCTTCAACAGCTTCCTCACGCGTTGCGTGGGCTGTATGTCCTTCCTGCCAGAGAAATTCCGTAGTTCTGAGAAATAGTCTTGTTCTCATTTCCCATCTCACGATATTGGCCCATTGGTTGATGAGAATAGGAAGATCCCTGTAAGAGTGAATCCAGTTTTTATATGAGTGCCAGATTATTGTCTCCGAAGTAGGCCGTATAATTAATTCTTCCTCAAGTTTTGCTGTTGGATCAACAACAATTCCTTTACCATTTTCATCATTTTTGAGACGGTAATGAGTTACTACCGCACACTCCTTAGCGAATCCCGCTACGTGTGCAGCCTCTTTACTGAAGAACGATTTTGGAATAAATAATGGGAAATATGCATTGACGTGACCAGTGGCTTTAAACAGCCTGTCGAGTTCAGCCTGTATCTTTTCCCATATTGCATACCCATAAGGTTTAATAACCATACATCCACGCACAGCTGAATTTTCAGCCAGATCAGCCTTGATAACCAGATCGTTATACCATTGTGAATAATTCTCGTCCCTGTTTGTTAAAAACTTCGCCATTTTTTGGTATGGTATTTGTTTCATTTGTTTTAAAGAAATAGATTTCGTAAAAATAAATAAAAAGATCAGTTATTACTCAAAAAAGAAAGGGAGGTTCATCATGAAAGCAAAATACTACATTGGAATCTTATCAATGCTTCTGCTTACCAATTCAACGGTAAAAGCCCAGAGGGATGATTCAAGATACAACAGAAATGATGATGCCAAACTGGTTGTAAATAATTATTATGACGATAATGACTATTACTTTGCCTCAAGAATTAACCGGTTTCACAGATCTAATGCCGCATTCGATTATTACTCTCCGGTCCTTACCGATTCTTACTGGGATAATTACCGGCCTTTTTCCTGGGGAATAGGTATTTACGGAGGAGGCCTGGGGTTAGGATTCTCTTATAATTACCCTCAATATAATTATGGTTATGGAGATTATTACGGATACGATCCTTATTATGGAAGCAATTATTATTGGGGATATGACCCTTTCTATTATAATATGTGGTACTCACCTTTTATATTAAATTTTAACTTCGGAAACAGGTGGCGCAACAATTATTATGGCTGGAATAGCTATAACCATAACTATGGTTACAATTATAACAGACCGGATTATTATTCAAATAGCGATTATCGTGGTTATAATTCAAACAAATATTCTTCATCCCGTTATCCGTCAAGGAGAAACTCTGACAACAATTCTCAATCTTATCTTCATAATAATAATAATAATAATAATGTATCAAGAAGGGAAAACTCCTCAGGTACCTATTCAAGGAATGAAGTCAATAGTAGCAGATCGTGGGTTACTTCAGGTAATGGTCTCCATACCGGTGAATCCAGACGAGTAAGTACTCCTGCCGTTAGCAGAGGGCAGAGCGTCGATAACCGTAATTTTGGAAATGTTGGCAATTATGGAAATAATAGTATTAATGTTCATAATTCAAGAAATATTTATGCTTCTGTAAATAACAGTCACTACAACAATACTATAAATCAGAGTGTTAACAACCGCAGGAGTCTAAGTTCCAATGCCGGCATAAGGTCACTTTCATCAAGGACAATTACCGCTCCCCGGTTACGCAGCTCTTCTTACAGATCTATGAGCTCCGGTTCCGGTATAAGAAGTTCCTCACATAGTACTTCCCGATCATCTGGTTCAAAATCAAGCTCTTCAAGGGGAAAATCATCAGGACGAAGATAGATGATAGGGGCATGCAACGACGTGTCCCTGTTTTTATACTGAACAATATATTTGACGAATCATAACAGTTAGTTAATTTAATTTGTTTCTTTGGTACAATATTTGCGTGTTAATTAGAAAACAATAGGGGGAATTTAAAATGAAAACATTGTCTCAAATATTAGTCCTGGCACTTTTGACACTTGGCTCCTGTACCTCAAGGCTTTATACCGGAGCAGAGTACGATGATCTTTATTATTTGCCTTCAGATAAGCAGGTTGCTAAAAGCAATTCGCCTGTTAATGAACAGATTACTGAAGGTAATTTAAAGGAGAAAGAGTATTTTGATAATAAATATGCAGCTGATACACTTGTTTCCGACGAGTATTCAGATGCTGTTGATTATGATAATCAGCCTAATAATAATGTTTATAATAATAACCAGGGATATGATTATTATAATGAATATCCCTATTCAAACAGGCTAAGAATGTTTTATGGAAATTATTTTGATCCTTACTGGAGAGATCCATTCTATCTTGACTATGGTATGGGTATGGGTTATGGTATGGGTTATGGTATGGATTATGGTATGGGTTTTGGTTATGGAGGTTACCCTTATTATGGTTATGGCATGGGTTATGGTTATGGAGGATTATATGGTGACTATTATGGAGGCTATCCCGGTTATTATGGTGGTTATAATAGTGGTTTTTATGGCAGTTATTTTGGTGGAGGATTTTATGGAAGTTATATGGTTAAAATCCGCGATCACAATAGCTCTTATGGGAGACAGGAAAGACCCAGCAATCTTTCATCCAGATGGAATAGCACAGTAGGTGGTATTGGCTCTTCAAGAAGAGATCCTTCTGTCTCAGGAGGAACTGCCAGTATTGGAGGAAGAACTTCCGGAGTTCAGACAATATCAACTGATCAAAGGAGAGTTGTTTCATCCGGTTTAAATTCTCAGCAGGCAGTAAATCAGGCAACCAAAAAATCTGGTCAGGAACAAACCAAAGCATTATATAATGGTGCCAATAATTCCGTCCGGAAGAGTGTGACAAATGTAAGACCAACATATAATAGTGTTAACAGGACATATACACCCAGTTATAATAATCCAAGGATGAGTACCCGGCCATCATATAATAATAGCAGAGTCTCCCAAGGTGTAAATTCTAATGTCACCAGAAATAGTGGTGTAACAAATAACAGCAGGATATACAATAACTCCGGTTCTGTCGTCAGAAGCAACTCTTCAGGTAATAGTATACAAAGGAGAAGCGAATCGCCTTCAGGGTATTATATTCCGTCCAGTCAATACAGATCGAATTCTTACAGAAGTTCAGGAAGTTATTCTGTTCCGTCGAGAAGCAGTATTGAACGAGGAAGTTATTCATCGGGTAGTAGCAGATCTTCCTCATCATATAGCGGATCTTCAGGTTCTGAATCAAGAGGCTCTTACTCTTCAGGATCTTCTTCAAGTTCTTCTTCGAGTTCTTCTTCAGGTTCTTCTTCAGGGGGTGGTTCTTCATCACGGGGTGGCGGTGGCTCATCCTCAGGAAGGAGATAGTTTGAGACAAGACAATAGTATTAAAATAATTCATTCTAAATAAAGAGTGCAGGGATAGTCTTACAAATAACAGAAATCTTATGAAAAGGATAAGTTTATTAATATTCGCAGTATTATCAGTGTTCGCCGGGGTTACTGCCCAGAATGTAGATGATGCGTTGAGGTATTCCCAGGTATTTTATGGAGGAACTGCCAGATTTATGTCAATGGGAGGTGCTTTCACGGCTCTTGGCGGAGATATCTCTTCTTTGAGTCAAAACCCTGCAGGACTTGGAGTCTTCAGATCATCCGAACTGACAATTACTCCACAATTGTTCCAGATTAAAACAACTGCAGGATTCAATCGAGTTTCTTCATCTGACAATCTTTATAATTTTAATCTCCCACAGATCGGAATAGTCGGTAGCTTTATATCAAATGACAAAGAAACCGGATTAGTTACTCTGAATTTTGGTTATTCGTTCAATAAAACAAATAATCTGAGTCAAAGTGTAGTAATACAGGGGGTCAGTAATTCAAGTTCAATGGCAGATTACTGGGCAGGACTAGGAAATGGAACATTTTATAACAATCTTCAGGGCGCTGAAAGACTTGCTTTTGATTCATGGGTAATGGATACAGTTACAGGATCAGGCGGTAAGTCATTTGGAACAGTTTTTTCAAATTATGGAGATAATCCGACATCCACCTACGGTCAAACTATACGGCGTCTTGTTACTAATGAGGGATATATAGGTGAGCATTCATTCTCTATTGGTGGAAATTATTCAAACAAAGTCTTTTTTGGAGCCACATTTGGTGTCACAACTCTAAGATTTACAAGTCATTACGAACAACTCGAATCAACCGATATCACATTGCCGTCTCAATTTAAGGATTTTACATACACTGATCATTTTGAAGATAGAGGAACAGGGTATTCGCTTAAGTTAGGAGCCATATTTAAACCGGTTGATGCCGTCCGCATCGGTCTGGCATTCCATTCCCCGACATGGTACAGGATTAATGAATATTACTATAATGACATAACCTCAAACTTCACCGATGGTGGTAAGTATGAGTCCTCTAATGATCCACTGAGATTTAACTATGCTCTGGCTACTCCTTTTAAATTTTTGGCAGGAGTGGGAGTACAGATAAGAAAGTTTGCACTTCTCAGCGCCGATTATGAATTTGTAGACTATAGCTCAGCCCGATTCTCTCAAACAGGAGATGGTTACGATTACAGTTTAAAAAATCTGGAAATAAAGAATAGCCTGAAACCGACAAGTAACTTCCGTCTGGGAGGTGAATTCAGATTAAACAATCTTTACCTGCGAACTGGATACGGTTTTTATGGTAAACCATTTAAATCCGGTGAGGATAATGCAAATCTTGACTATAGTTCAATATCTTTTGGAGCAGGGTTCAGGGAACAGAATCTTTCCATAGACTTTGCTTTCACCAATTATAAATATTCACAAAAATATTTCTTGTACCCTGTGGATGCGGGTATTGATCCTGCAGTCGCCGATTTGAATACAATTAAAAACATGTTTACACTGACTTTGGGATACAAGTTTGGTATTTAATACTTTGACAACTTCCTTTTTTAGAGGCTGTTTCTCCGGAGACGGCCTCTTTTTTATTAGTGGCTAGTGAAATTTGGCTGTCAGCGCCTTTATAACCTTTAGGACTTTTACAATCTCTATAACCTTTACAACCATTTATACCTCTACTGCTTTGATACAATACGATTAAGCTAAATTTCAAAGATAATCGACTGCCTCCGGCCCCATATTGAAAATCAGGTCAATAATACTTAGCCCCTGAACAAAACAATTACAAATTTCAAAAACCTGCATGTATTCCTTGACAAAGAATTGAGATTCTTTCTTCGGTGATATTTTATATCTGAAATCATTCTCAGCTTCTCCTACAGGTTTAAAATTAGTTGTATATGTTATCCCAATTTTTATTTTAAGCATTTTCAGAACAGACTCCATAAGTTCCATGTTCAGGTCTATAAGAAAATCAATCTTCTTTGAAATTATTTTTTCAATATTCTCAAAATAAAATTGAAAATAGGGAGATGAATTATAAGATGCAGTTATAGCCCTTAAATGTACCTGCTGCCACCGTTTAGAGTAATCTATCCTGATTTCTTTTAATGGAGTTTTATGCTGACTTCCAAGATATACCGGTATGGACAGAAGCTGTGGACCATGTTCTGAAAGAATATAACATCTGTTACGGTAAGACTGTTTCAGGTAGTTTTCCTCCACTTCAATTAATACTTCATCAGCTTGTGAAATAAGGGAGAAATATTCAACTGGTGGTAAGTAAGCTGTGGAGACTAATATTTTTCCTGCCATTGTTAAGAAAATCACTCCATTTTGTTAATCATACTGGCAGCGAAACCGGCCCCGAATCCATTATCAATATTAACAACTGTAATCCCTGTTGAACAACTTGTAAGCATAGCCAGCAAAGCAGAAATACCTCCGAAATTAGCGCCATAGCCAACACTTGTTGGAACAGCAATTACCGGTTTATCAACCAGCCCTCCGACTACACTTGCAAGAGCTCCTTCCATACCGGCAATAACTATAATTACCCTGCAGTTTCTGATTTCCGGTAATTTATCGACAAGCCGGTGAATCCCTGCAACTCCTGCATCATAAATCCTTAAGACGTTATTTCCAAGAAGTTCAGCAGTAATTGCAGCCTCTTCTGCTACAGGCATATCAGAGGTTCCTGCAGTAATTATTGCAATTTTGCTTTCGGGGACCTTTGGTTTTATATTTTGCAATGAAATAATCCGTGCCATAGGGTAATAAACAGCATCAGCTGATACGCTCCTGACTGATTCGTACATCTCATTATTTGCCCTGGTACCGATGACATTATTTTCCTTTTCAGACATCACCCTGAATATTTCCCTGACCTGTTCGACTGATTTACCTGCACAATAAATAATTTCGGGATATCCTGTCCGCATTTCACGGTGATGATCTATTCTTGCAAATCCAAGATCAGTATATGGAAAATTCTTAAGTATTTCTAAAGCTTCTTCGATGGTTGTCTCTCCTTTTTTAACATCTTTAAGCAGTTTTTCAACTTCTTTTGCGTTCATATTTCTCGTTTTTCAGGATTTGAACTTCCTGCCCTGTAACCTTCAAGGTCCAAAGATACATATCTGAATCCTATTTTTTTTAGGTTTGAAATTATATGTTCTTTATCAGGATTACAAATAATCTTTTCGATGTATCCTGGCATGCACTCAATTCTGGCCAATTCCCCGTGAATCCTGACTCTTGTACCTGGATATCCCAATTCAAATAACATGCTTTCAGCTTCTTCGACCAGCCTTAGTGATCCTTCTTTAATCTCGGTATCGTAGGGAATTCTTGTCAATAAACAGGCCAATGCAGGTTTGTCCCAAATGTCCAGATCTGCCTCCCTTGATAATTCCCGAATATCTTTTTTTGTAAGACCCGACTCGAGAAGAGGGCTCCTGATACCAAGTTCTTTCAATGCTGCCAAACCTGGTCGGAAATCACTGATATCATCTGCATTTGTTCCATCAATAACAAATTTAAAATTGTTATCTCCGGCAAAGCTCAATAAATTTGTGAAAATTGTCTTCTTGCACGAATAACATCTGTCAATAGGATTGCTTCTTATCATTTCGGGGAAAGCAATATCTATTATTTTATGTTTGATGCCGAAGGAGCTTGTGAACTCAATGGCTTCATCTATTTCACGGGTAGGGATATATGCTGTTCTTATTGTGATTGCTACTATGCCTGATTTTCTTACTGTATGCGCCCGGTGTAAAAGAAATGTGCTGTCAACTCCTCCTGAAAATGCTATCACAAATGAATTGAGATCTTTAAGTATGGAGTCTAGTTTTAACGATTTTTCGTCTCTTTTATCCATTTTTATTATCTGTTAAGAATTACTAATTTCTACCTGCTTTTTAGCAGCGTGGCAATAATATTATTGTAAACCTCTTTGACTGGAATCTGTTTTTCGGATGCTATACGTTTACATTCTTCATATTCGGGTTTACAGGATACTTCTTTGCCATTATAATATGATCGTTTAATAGTTAAATCGCCATATATACTCTTAATAGTTTCGATTTTTCTTACAAGAGTATCCTTTCTGAACGGGAATGTCCTTATTCCTAATGTGGTTGATTCCGTAAAAATTATATTTTTGACTGTATCGGCTAATTCTGTTTCGCATATTACATTGAGTAAGATACCAGGACGGCCTTTCTTCATCATAATATTTAAAAAGAAAACATCTGAAGCGCCTGCCCTAAATAGCCTGTCGGAGATATATTCAAAAAACTCAGGATTCATATCATCAATGTTACATTCAATCTGAAGCGCATCGTGTCCTGATCCGGAATTTGGGATTGTTTCACCAAGAAATACTCTGAGAAGATTGGGAACATCAGGATTCTCTTTCTGGCCAACGCCATAAGCTGTTTTTTCAATTTTAATAGCCAGATCAGGGTCAAAGTTGGTTCCCAATGTAGCCAGAATTGCAGCTCCTGTAGGAGTAGTAGCTTCAAAATCGACACCCCCTTTTTTCACAGGGATACCTTTAATGATTTCAGCCGTTGCGGGTGCCGGAACAGGAAGTTTTCCATGATCGCAAAGAACAAAACCACTTCCGAGTTCCACGGTAGAAACATGAACGGCATTCACCTTTAAAGCATTATAACATATTGCTGCACCTACTACATCAATAATTGAATCAACTGCTCCGACCTCATGAAAATGTACATGGTCAACCGGGATCCCATGTACGGTTGCTTCTGCCTGGGCAATCTTCATAAATATTTCCCCGCTTAATTTTTTGGTTGCATTGTCAAGTGCCGAATCTTTAATAATCTTTTCTATATCATAAAGGTGCCGGTGTGCCTGTTCATGTCTTGTCTGTCTGACTGTCACTTTCGTTCCCGTTATGCCATGCCTCTGATCTTTCTGAACAAGGAGTTCCCATCCCGGAACGTTTAGTTTATTTAATTCATCAATTAGATATGTCTTGTCAATACCCAGATCGATCATAGCACCGAGATTCATATCTCCACTGATACCCGAAAAGCAATCATAACCGATAATTTTCATATTCTTAGAGTAGTATTAAGTGCAACAATTAAAACTGAAAAATGTTATTTTTTAAAAGAATGCGTCTGTGTTATTTTTGTCTGCTAATATACTCTTTACAATCTTTACGGAATAATAAAAAAAAAAGTTGTATTTTTCGGCACTTATCCAAAAATCATTTTATTAACCAGTTTATTAAGATTATGAAAAGAAGAGATTTTCTTAGAACATCAGTTGGTGGAACTCTTGCAGCCGGTGCAGTTTTAAAAATGGGTGGATTTGATAAACTCTGGTCATCAGCGCCACCTGCAGCAAAATATGATATGGTCGCTGTTATGGGTGGTAACCCGGATGCAATGTTCGACCTTGGGATACAGGAATTAGGAGGAATGGGAACATTTGTACAGAAAGGACAAAAAGTACTGATTAAACCTAATATTGGCTGGGATGTTATTCCCGACCTTGGTGCCAATACCAATCCGCTTCTTGTTAAAAGGATTATAGAACATTGTTTTAAAGCAGGAGCAAAAGAGGTTTATGTATTCGATCATACATGTGATAACTGGGTTAATTGTTATAGTAACTCCGGTATTGAAAAAATTGCAAAGGCTGCCGGTGCAAAAGTAGTTCCTGCCAATTCAGAAAGTTACTATCATGAAATTGAAATCCCCGGCGGAGTAAAGCTTCAAAAAGCCAAGGTACATCAGCTTTTGCTTGAGACAGATGTTTTTATAAATGTGCCGGTTCTTAAAGATCATAATTCTACACGAATGACCTGTTGCCTTAAGAATACAATGGGTATGGTATGGGACAGGGGTTACTGGCACTCTAATAATCTGAACCAATGTATTGCAGATTTTGCTCTTTATGAAAAGAAACCAGCACTTAATGTCATTGATTGTTATAATGTTATGGTAAAACATGGTCCTCAGGGAGTATCGAAAGAAGATATTGTTTCTATGAAGTCACAGATACTTACTACCGACTGGGTCGCAGGTGATGCTGCTGCAGCCAAAATGTTGGGAGTGGCTGTTGAAAAGATCGAATACATTCCGATTGCACACAAAATGGGACTTGGGAATATGAATCTGGACTCTCTGAATATTAAAAAAATTAAAATGTAATTTCTGATGAGTTCATCTATACTTAGAAGAATCCGGATCGTTTTTTCAACTCTTGTTTTTATCTTTTTTGTCCTTGTATTTATTGATTTCAAATCATTAATTCCGGCAAAATACATTAACGCATTAATGTTTTTGCAGTTTATACCCTCAGTTTTAAAGTTTTACAGTCTGAAAACTTTAGCAGCTGGCAGTTTTGTTATAGTTCTTTTACTGACTTTAATTACCGGACGCACTTACTGCTCATTTCTATGTCCGCTTGGTATAGGACAGGATCTTAACAGCAGAATAGGGGGACGGATTAAGAAAAAGTTCAGGAGGTATGGTTTTAAAAAGCCTTTTACTATTTTACGGTACACTATTCTGGCAGCTACTCTTGTTGTCACTATGGTTTGGGGTGTTTATATGATTACTCTTCTGGATCCTTATAGCATTTTTGCCAGATCAATGACATATTTTATTAAGCCGGTTATTATTATAATTAATAATTTTCTTGCCGGAATACTCGGCAAATTTGATATCTATACCCTTAGCAATGTTCCTGTGAAAGGTTTTCCATTGATTGTATATTCTATTCCCGCAGCTTTCTTTCTTCTTGTTGGCGCCCTTTCCTTAACTAAGGGTCGTCTCTATTGCAATATGTTCTGCCCTGTAGGCACATTTCTTGGTCTTATTTCCAAAATCTCGCTCTTCAGGATTAAATTTAATGAGACTGCCTGTACAAGGTGTGGCAGATGCGCAATGCGGTGTAAATCTTCGTGTATTGACTTTCTTAAACCCGATGTCGATCTTTCGAGGTGTGTCAGTTGTTTCAATTGCATACATACGTGCCAGGATAAAGCTATTTCATTCGGGCTTGTAAACTTTAAGAAGAAAGTTCATGAGACTGATGAGAGTAAGCGTAAGGTGATAATCGGATCTCTTCTTCTCCTCTTTGGAACATCACGTGTTTCAAATGGTCAGGATAAAACAGCACCAAAGCCTAAAAAAGACTCAACGGTTAGGGAGAACAGGACATGTCCTGTCTGTCCTCCGGGTGGAGTAAGCATTGTTGATTTTAACAAAGATTGTATAGCCTGTTCACTGTGCATTAATGTGTGTCCTAATAGCGTATTACAACCTGCATATAAACAATATGGAATTGCAGGTATCATGCAGCCGGTAATGGATTACCATAAGAGCTTTTGTACATATAACTGTACGAAATGTACAGATATTTGCCCTACTAATGCATTACATCCTCTGCTTCTTGAAGCTAAAAAACTTACCCAGATTGGGAAGGCGAATTTTATAAAAGACAATTGTATTGTAAAGACAGAAAAAACTGCTTGCGGAGCATGTTCGGAAGCTTGTCCGACAAAAGCCTGTCACATGATTCCTTATGAAGGAAACCTGGTTATTCCGGAAGTAACTGAGGATATCTGCATTGGTTGCGGCCATTGCGAATTTGCATGTCCGGCCTCTCCATATAAAGCAATATTCGTTGATGGGAAAGCCATTCATGCTGCTGCGAAAAAACCTGTAAACGTGCAGTCAGATATAAAGACACCGGTAGAATTTCCATTTTAACTGTATTTTTTCAACAAGTAACGTCGATTCTGACTTCTGACTTCCGACTTCTGACTTCCGACTGTTTCGTCAAGTTTTATTATATTCACATTTAAACATAAAAAATGAAGCCATCACATATTGAACATATAGGGATCGCTGTAAGCAACCTTGAGGATGCTATGAGCTTTTATGAGAAGGTTTTAGGCCTGACATGCTATAATATTGAAGAGATACCTGATCAGAAAGTAAGGACTGCATTTTTCTTGGTCGGACAAACAAAGATTGAACTTCTCGAATCAACTGATCCTGAAGGTCCTATAGGAAAATTCATTGCAAAGAAAGGCGAAGGAATTCACCATATTGCCTTTTCTGTTGAAAAAATCGAAGAGCAGTTGGTGCATGCGGTGAAACAGGGCATCACATTGATTGATTGCAAACCCCGAAAAGGTGCGGAAGGCCTCGATATTGCCTTTTTGCATCCAAAGGCGACCTCGGGAGTTCTTATCGAGTTTTGTGAAAAGAAAAGGTAGACCCTGAATTGAATCTCTTAACTGACTGATGCGGTTCTTGTTTGAAAAAATCATTAGGTTTGTATAACATTACCAACCGTATGGCAAAATGAAAAAATCCCTAGCAATCGCAGGTAATTCAGGTCCAAAGGTAAGGTCTGATTGCGAAATTATTTTAGAAATCAGATCAGATGGAGAAATAGAAATTGATCTTACCTCTAAAGTTAAAGTACTCTATGGCGAATCCATAAAGAATCTTATTGTTGAAGTCCTCGAATGCTTTGCAATTAGACATGCTGTTGTTAAGATTAATGACTCAGGTGCTCTCCCTTTTGTTATTGCCGCACGCCTGGAATCGGCTGTTAAACAATTGATTAATACTGATCATGAATATCTTCCTGATTTTCTTCAGGAAAACAATTATTCCACAACCCGCGACAGGTTTCGTTTTTCCCGGTTATATTTACCAGGCAATACTCCAGGCCTGATGATCAATGCCGGTCTTCATTCTGCCGACGGAATAATTCTTGATCTTGAAGACTCTGTTACCCCGGAGAAGAAAGATGAAGCAAGAATACTTGTCAGGAATGCATTACGGCAAATAAATTTCTGTGGCGCTGAAAGAATGGTAAGAATTAACCAGGGCGCAAGAGGGTTGGAAGATCTTCATTTTGTCATCCCTCATAATGTTAATCTTATTCTTCTGCCAAAATGCGAAAGTGCTGATAATGTTGAACAGGTCGAAAAAGAGATTAACTCAATTAAACTGAAATTCAATCTCAAAAATCAAGTGTTTCTGATGCCTATTATTGAAAGTGCACTGGGGATAGAGAATTCATTTGAGATTGCACGTAGTTCTGAAATTGTTGTTGCTATCGCCATCGGTTTGGAAGATTATGCTTCCGATCTGGGTGTTACAAGGACTTTAGAGGGTAAGGAATCATTTTATGCAAGAACAAGGCTTGTTGTTGCCGCCAAAGCAGCAGGCATTCAACCCATAGATTCTGTATTTTCTGATGTTGCTGATATGGAGATGCTTAAACATAATGTTCTGACATCAAAATCTCTTGGTTTTGAAGGGATGGGTTGTATTCATCCACGACAGATACCGGTAATAAGGCATGGATTTGCTCCGGATGAAACAGAAATAGAAAGATCAAAAAAAATTGTTCTCGCATTTGAAAAGGCAAAACTTAAAGGGCTTGGTGTTGTTGCACTTGGATCAAAAATGATTGATCCGCCCGTAGTTGCACGTGCCCAAAAAATTATTGATCTTGCTCTACGTCTGGGCCTCTTATCCACTGACTGGATAAATGAAATTCCACCTGATGATAAATAAGCACTAAATGAGACAATATGCCACCGAAAACTGTGATTAATGCAGCCGGCAGGCTGGTTCCTCTGGAGATCAATGGCCAACCCGTGATCCCTTTTAAAGGAGTTGGTAAGCACAAACCTGAAGGCAGAAAGTATTCTCCACCGATTCCGGCATGTTCCGATTATCCCGATGATGGCAATAAGGTCGTCAGTTCACTCGAAGACGCTCTCCGGAGATGTGGCCTAAAAGATGGAATGACCATTTCGACTCATCATCATCTGAGAGATGGCGATCTGGTAAGTAATAAAGTATTTGAACTGGCTTCAGGAATGGGAGTAAAGGATCTCGTATGGTTCCCTTCTGCCTCGTTTCCCTGCAATGATCCTCTTATTAAATATCTTGATGATGGAACAATAAACAGGATAGAGGGCAGTATGAACGGTCCATTGGGACGATATGTTTCTGAAGGCAGAATGAAGGGAACTGCCGTTCTTCGGTCGCATGGCGGAAGGGTTCAGGCCATTCAGGACGGTGAGGTCAGGATTGACATCGCTGTTCTTGCTGCGCCAACAGCCGATTCTTTTGGTAATGCAAAGGGTACCGGTGGTTCATCAGCATGTGGTGTTCTCGGTTATGCTAAGGCCGATTATATGTATGCAAGTAAAGTAATTGTGGTGACCGATAATCTTGTTGATCTTCCATGCTTCCCTATGGAAATTGAAGGAAATTACGTTGATTTTGTAGTAGTGGTAGACAAAATCGGAATACCTGAAAAAATTGTATCCGGCACAACACAGATAACAAAGAGTCCTGACAGACTTTTGATTGCAGAATTAACTGCATCATTTCTGGAGAAATCCGGTATTTTAAAAGATGGAGTAACCATGCAGGCCGGAGCCGGCGGGACATCACTGGCAATTGCAGTATTTGTGCATCATATCCTGAAAAACAAAGGATGGAAATCAAAATTTGGTTTTGGAGGGAGTACTAAATATATGGTAAAGATGCTTGAGGAGGGTCAGATGGGAGTTATCCTTGATGCACAGGCATTTGATCTGGATGCAGTAAAGTCGATTGTGAATAACTCCAACCATATTCCATACTCAGTGTTCAATGCATATAACTATCATTCAAAGGGAAACCTGACAAGTATGATGGATATTATGATCCTTGGAGCAACAGAGGTTGATTTAAATTTCAACGCTAACGTCGTAACACATTCAGATGGCTACCTGCTGCATGGTATCGGAGGCTGGCAAAATTGCCTTCATGCCCGCAATGTTATTCTTCCTGTACCTTTGTTTCGCGACCGAATTCCTGTGATTGTTGATGAAGTAACTACATTGTGCGGCCCTGGTGAACTTATTGATGTGATAATAACAGAAAGGGGGATAGCTATAAACCCTCTCAGGCAGGATCTTATTGAAAGTGTAAAAGCAAGCGGACTTCCTTTAAAATCTCTGAAGGAGTTGAAAGATGAAGCTGAAAAAATTTGCGGAATACCACAAAAGCCTCAATTTGAAGATGACATTGTTGCTGCTATAAAATGGGTTGATGGAACAGTCATAGATGTTGTCAGAAAAATTAAAACAATGTAATTTTCATATGGAAAAATTCAAATGTGCGGTATGCGGATATATCTATGACCCGGAAGAGGGAGACCCGTCAGGCGGGATTGCACCCGGCACCTCTTTCAACGATCTGCCTGCTGATTATATCTGCCCTATTTGCGGAGCAGGTAAGGATGAATTTATTGTATATGAATAGCCGGGAAATATTTTATCTGACATTAAATGAGTCTGGTTATTTAAGTGGCATGTTCCGCACAACATCAATAAGCAGATCCCAGAACATCTGAGCTGTCTTTATTTCTATCATCTCTTCCGGAGTATGAGCTCCTTTTATTGTTGGTCCGAAAGATATCATATCAATCCCTTTAATCTTTTCATACACCAGGCCGCATTCAAGACCGGCATGAATTGCCCTGATTGAAGGCTCTTTCCCGAAAAGATCGACATATGATTTACGCGTTATCTTGAGGATTTCTGATGTCATGTTTGGTTTCCATCCGGGGTATCCGTCAGAATGAACTACTTCTGCATTCGCAAGTCTTAGACAAGATTCAACCATTGCACCTGCATTATTCTTAGCTGATTCTACTGAGCTTCTCTGTGTGGTAATTATTTTTATTGTATGATTTTCGCTGAACTTAGCTGAGGCAAGGTTGGTTGAAGTTTCAACCAGATCAACCATCTCTTTAGACCATGAAATTACACCATGGGGACAACAGGTTAATGCATTGAGAAACTTTTTCTTACTCTCTTCATCCATTACAAAGGCAGGAACATCAGTTCCCTTGAAAGAAATCTTTATATCTTTCTCGATATCTCCAAATTCATCAATCTGAGTGGAATAGAAATTGTCAATCCAGATTTTTACATCTGCAATTACTGTTTTGTCGAATACAATTGTTGCAAATGCTTCTCTTGGTATGGCGTTCCGGAGATTACCACCATCGAAGTCGGCCACTGAAATATTAAATTGATTTGAAATATTCCAAAGCAGCCTGTTCATAATTTTAACTGCATTGCCATAACCTTTATGAATTTCATCCCCCGAATGACCGCCATGCAGACCTGTAACTGAAATATCAATTGCATATGATCCATCGGGTACAGGAACAGGTTTATAATTCATAGTTCCGACAGTATCCATACCTCCTGCACAACCTATAAATAGTATTCCTTCATCTTCAGAATCAAGATTAAGAAGTATCCTGCCACTGAAAAAATCAGCTTTAAGATTAATAGCTCCAGTCATGCCGGATTCTTCATCAACAGTGAAAAGACATTCGATTTTTCCGGCTTTTAGATTTTTATCTGTCAGTATAGCCAATTGGGATGCAATACCGATCCCATCATCTGCTCCAAGGGTAGTTCCTGTCGCAGTGACCCATTCGCCTTTAACAGCCGGTATTATTGGATCTGTTGTCCAGTTATGCAGATAGTCAGCATTTTTTTCCCCTACCATATCCATGTGACTCTGAAGAACAACTGTTTTCCTGTTCTCCATTCCCCTGGATGGTGGTTTTATTATCAGTATATTTCCAACTTCATCCTCTTTTGATTCGAGATTGTTTTTATTCGCGAACTCAAGAAGATACTTTCTGATTTTCCACTCGTTCTTTGACAGACGTGGAATACTACAAATCTCTTCAAAGTAGATCCAGATTGGCGCTGGATTTAGTTGATTTAAAATGCTCATACCTGAAATAATTGTGCTGATTGGCCGCAAAAGTACTATTTTTTTTCATTTTTCAGTCATTCCCTGAAAATTATAGACAGGTTTTAAGTCTTGACAAAAATTGTCTATTTTTACAAATAGCAACCTGCTTTAAACTAAATAAACACAAATCTTATGTCGAAACGGACTATTGTTACATTACCTGGCGATGGAATAGGTGTAGTCGTTCTTGATCAGGCTATCAGAGTGCTTACTGCAGCAGGATTTGAAGCAGATTATGTCCATGGTGATATCGGCTGGGAATTCTGGTGTAAAGAAGGTAATCCTTTACCAAAAAGAACCATCGATCTCATTGAAAAGTATAAAATTGCCCTTTTTGGAGCGATTACTTCAAAACCTATCGATGAGGCAAAAGCAGAACTCTCTTTGGAACTTCAGGGTAAAGGATTTACCTACTCAAGTCCTATTGTAGGATTAAGGCAGTTTTTTAATCTTGATATATGTATTCGTCCATGCAGATCCTATAAAGGCAACCCGCTCAATTTTGTACGTAGAGGAAAAGGGAATACCATTGATGAGCCTCTGATTGATGTTGTAATATTCCGACAGAATACTGAAGGGCTATATTCGGGAGTAGAATGGACTAACCCTCCGGCCCAGGTTCATCAGGCTTTCATGACGCATCCTAAATTCGTAGAGAACTTCGGCAATGTTCCGGTCGATGAACTTTCAATTTCTACAAGGATATTTACCAGGAAAGCAACAACCAGGATACTTATGGCTGCGTTTGAACATGCAAAAAAATATGGATATAAATCAGTTACAGTCTGTGAAAAGCCTAATGTGATCAGAGAAACATCGGGATTGATGTGGAGGCTGGCAAAAGAGATCCAGAAAAACTTATTCTCTGGAATTAAACTTCTGAATACCAATATTGATGCCCAGATGATGTGGCTTACCAAGAATCCTGAGGAATATGGTGTAATCGTAGCGAGTAATATGTTCGGTGATATAGCTTCCGATGCTTTTGCAGGCCTCATAGGCGGTTTAGGATTTGCCTGCAGCGCTCAGTTCTCATCAAATGGTGTTGCAGTTTTTGAACCCACCCATGGATCAGCTCCGAAGTATGCAGGTTATGCAGTTTCAATTGTTAACCCTATTGCAATGATTGAATCGGCATGTATGATGCTTGATTACCTCGAAGAGAAGAAAATTTCATCTAAAATAAGAAAGGCAGTCGCTGAGGTCATAGCAGAAGGCAAAGTCAGAACTTATGATATGATGAAGATGGCAGGCAGACCTGAAGTAGTTAAGAATGGTGCCGCTTCAACCTCTCAGATGACAGATGCCATTATTGCCAGATTAAAGTAATTTAAACAATTTATTATGACTGAACAGGTTAAAAAACTGTGGCCGGAACTTGAGTGGATTAAAGACAAATCACTAAGGGAAAAAACTGCCAGAACGTGGGAAACAGCTCTTGAAAGGAGCGTCCTTACACCTGAAGACCTTGAAAAAATCCCATTTACACTTTTATGCGGCCCTGACCTTAAGGTAAGTTTTATGGCTCATAAAAGATGTGTTGTACATGTAGCAAAAGTGAGTGGTGATAAGATGAACGAGTTTTTTGGTGATGAACTACCTGTTAATATGGATGTACTTATTTCAGGAGCTATTCTTGCCGATGTCGGTAAATTGCTTGAGTATGAGCTTGATAAAGACAGGAATGCTGTTCAGGGAAAATATGGTCAGTATCTGAGACACCCCTTTTCAGGAGTTGCGCTGGCAGAAGAGTGCGGAATACCTCCTGAAGTTTGCCATATAATTGCTGCCCATGCACAAGAAGGTGATCTGGTGAAGAGAACAACAGAAGCATATATTGTTCATCATGCCGACTTCATGACATTCCTGCCATTCAAAAGCAGACTATTTGTTTAGATAATTCTAACTGCGCAAATGAGCTAGATCAGCCTTCAATTAAAAATCAAGTTTCCCGCAGATCGCGCAGATCAAAAATAGTTATGTATTCGTCTGATAGTTTTAATTGAATAACCAACTGGCTGGTACAACTGTTTTTTTCTGGCCCGGAGCCTCAACAAGGAATTCCAGTCCGATTCCGCCTGTATGCTGAAAATATTCAATTCTTAACTTATGGAATCCTTTGGCAAACGGATAGCTTTTCCCTTCTTCCTTCATTCCATGGATTCCGTCATTAAGTACTGTATCTATATCATCAATAACCATTTTACTCCCATCATCGGAGTTGATATATAATCCATAAACACCATCAGCAGGGATTAATATATAGCCTTCAAAAACCACAGCGAATAATGAATCCTTCCCGGCTACTGTTTGAGTTACTAATGATACTGTTTTAGTCGCAATAGGTTTAAGTGGTTTAAAATCAGGCAACTCAGAAAAATTACCATTATAAATCAGTGCTTTTACTCCTGGTTTAAATTTATCTGCAGTTACTGCAGCCAACTGACTTTTCTTCTCAATGCGATATGAAATTACCCTGCTCCGGGAATCATTCCATTTTGTAAATGCTTTAATTGTAGTGGTTTTTGAAATCTTCAATGGTTCTGAATATTGGGTAGAATTTTCAGTTGGGTCACTGCCATCAGTTGTATAGAAAATTTTACCACCTTCTCTGTAATTTTTCAGCTCAAGGATATAATTGTCAGTAAATATTCTGACAGCAGAAACAATTGACGGCGGAATAATATTTTGATTTGCCTTGTAAACGTTCTCAACTCCCATTTTATTTACTTTTCTGTCATAGGTCATAAGGCCATTAGTTTCCGTTTCAACATCAGTAGTTTGGGTATATATTGATGCGCTTAACCCATTTTCCTTAACGAATCTGTGAACCATATCAAGATAGGTTTCATATCGGGAAAGTAGCTGAAGAGTATCTGACATATTTCGATATCCCCAGTTCTTTTGTTCCCAGGTATGGCCCTGGAGAGGAAGGCCGAGTCCTCCGAACTCACCAAGAACAATTGCTCTTTTCTCCTCAGCAGGTTGAACGGAAGGATCGGGATAATGATGAATATCGTTGATATTACCTGTGCCTCTGTCAGTCCATCCTGAAGAGCTGTTAACAAGTCTTGTTGGATCAAAATCAGCTATTAATTTGGTAATTCTTCCTGTTTCAAACTGACCCCATCCCTCGTTAAATGGAACCCACATTATAATAGACGGATGATTATATTTTGTTTCGATCATCCTCTTCAGTTCCAACTCATATTGTTCAGTTGCTTCTTTTGACTTATTGATATCGGGCAGATTCCCCCATATTGACTGGTCACCACTTGGCATATCCTGCCATACCAGAATTCCCAGCTTATCGCACCAATAATAAAAGATTCTGTTTTCAACCTTAACATGTTTTCGCAACATATTGAAACCCATCATTTTGGTCATCCGTAGATCATAAACCATGGCATCTTCAGAGGGAGGTGTGTAGATGCCATCTGGCCAGAAACCCTGATCGAGGGGACCGTTCTGATACAAAAATTCATTATTAAGGAGCATTCTGGTAAATCCATCACTTGTTTTTCCGATCGATATCTTTCTGATACCTGTATAGGACTTCACTTTATCTACTGTCTTACCGTTTTTTATTAATTCTATGGTAATGTCATATAAGAAAGGTTTGTCGGGTGACCAGAGCACAGGATCTTTTATCTTCAAAGAAATTTCATTATCGATCTTTCCGGTTGTTGATACGATTGTTTTTCCTTCTTTTTTAATTTTGAACAGGAGTGAACCGGCATCTGCATTTTTTACATCTGTTTTAAAGTTAATGGTCCCGTTATCTGCATTTGTAACGGTTCTGAAGGAAGCTATAAAGGAATCGTTTACGGGCTCCAACCATACAGTCTGCCATATGCCAGTTGTTGAAGTATACCAGATACTACCTGGGGATGAAACCTGTTTACCACGGGGTTGTGTCCCCTTATCAGTTGGATCCCAGACACAAACAATCAATTCGTGAAGTTTATTATAAGAAAGGTATTCCGTTATATCGAAAGTAAACGGATCATATCCGCCACGATGTGTCCCAACCTCTTTACCGTCGATCCAAACCATTGTTTCCCAGTCACATGCTTCAAAATTTAACAGTATATGTTTTTTCTTCCATACATTGGGTATAATGAAGGTTCTTTTATACCAGAGATTTTCATTTTCAGTGACTTTCTTTCTTACACCTGAAAGAGCTGATTCCACAGGATATGGAACTAAGATTGAGCCATCCCATTTCTCGGGTTTTATTCCTTTCTGAGTAATTGCATAGTCCCAAAGACCATTAAGATTTATCCAGGCATTTCTTACCATATCAGGACGTGGATACTGTAACCATGGTTTTAAAGGGTCAACGTCTGTGGCCCATTTTGTCAGAATCGGGTTTTCAGCAAGTTTCCAGTTTATTTCCTTATTATGTGTACAGGATAAACTTAATACCAAATATGAAAGTAATGATACGCTCTTAAGTATTCTCATTGTTTTTGGTTTTAAGATTCTAAATAATGGAATTGTTCTGCATCTTGAACTCTGCAGTCTGCAACCACTTTTCCCTATCCAAGTTTCATTTTCTCGACCTCTTCGATATTCCTCTCATTAGTAACTGCCTTTGCATCAGTAGTATATAAATAATCAATAAGTTCCTGATACCTATCCATTACTTTTCCTCGTACAATTTTCATGGTAGAGTTCATAAGTCCATTATCGTCAGTGAAACTTTCTTCCAGGATTCCGATTGCAACAGGAAGCCATCGCTGAGGAAACATACTCCCGTATTTTCCGTTGGTCCGGTATTCATTAACCTCGCTTTCGATCAATGTAATAACAGCACGTTTCCCTTCATCTGAATCAGCAGTCAGATTCTTTTCTTCAAGGAATAGTTTAAGTGCGTGCTGGTTTGGTACAATAAGAGCGACAGTATAAGGTTTCTGGTTGTTGTAAAGCATACATTGATCAATATACTTTGATTGTTCTGAGACCGCTTCCTCAATACCTTCCGGACTGAATTTTTCGCCATCATCTGCTATAAGGAGACTTTTAAATCGTCCCAGTACATATAGGAATCCATCTTCGGACATGTAGCCCATATCGCCGGTATATAACCATCCGTCTTTTATAGTCTCCTTTGTAGCTGTGTCGTTTTTCCAGTAGCCGTACATCACATTTCCTCCTCTAATGACGATTTCTCCTTTTTGACCTGCAGGAACTTCTTTACCATCATCATCGCAGATTTTGAGGTCCATATTATTGACGAGAGCCCCCGATGATCCAAGTTTATGCCGGCTGGTGGAATTTGAAGATATAACCGGAGAAGCTTCGCTTAATCCATAACCCTGATACATTGGTATTCCCAAAGCGTAGAAGAATCTCTGAAGCTCAATTTCAAGAAGGGCTCCTCCGCCTATAAAAAAATCGAGTTCCCCACCGTAAGCCTCACGGATTTTACTAAAGAGGATCCTGTCATAAAACCGGAGTAAAGGCTTCTTTAGTCTCTGCAATCCTCTTCCCTTATTCCAGCCCTCCTTGTTATATGAATATGAGATCTTGAGTGCATGATAAAAAAGAATCTCAATTGCACTGCCTTTTTCCTTTATACCTTTTTCAATATTCTTTCTGAAATTCTTTGCAATGGCCGGAACGCTCATCAGAAGATTTGGTTTAATCTCTTTAAGACAGGTCGGAAGGTTTCTTAAAGTCTCCATTGGAGTTTTTCCTGTTTTTACTGAAGCTATGCTAGCTCCCTTACCCATAAATGCAAATATTCCGCCGGTGTGCCCGAAGGAATGGTCCCATGGGAGTATAAGCAGGGTCTTATAGAAAGAAGGTATATCCATCAGACTGTAGGCCTGGTAAACATTCGTTACATAATTTCCATGAGTAAGAATAATACCTTTTGGATCGGCTGTTGTACCTGAAGTATAACATATATTTGCAAAACTCTCAGGAGTAAGACTCTTAAACAATTCCTCGAACTTCGCTAAATTTTCAGGCAATTCGAGCCATTCCCTTCCGAATTTCCTGACTTCATTAAAATGGATCTCATTATTTGCATATTCTTCCTGTGTATCGAGATGTATAATTTTTTCAATAGTAGGACATTCTTTCAATACTTCTTTAAGTTTCTGAGCCTGAATAGAAGAGACAAGTATCATTCTTGAACCCGAATGATTAATCCTGAATTTTATTTCATCAGGATTTAATTTTACTGACAAAGGTACATTAACTGCACCTGTGTATAGGATTCCCATTTCACCAATGACCCAGCTATTCCGACCTTCCGAAATAAGACTTAACCTATCTCCTTTTTTTATTCCGAGTTTTATTAGTCCGGCGGCAAATTCATAAACCTGCTTTCTCGTCTCACCGTAAGTTGTACCTTCATATTTATCATTAGGTTTTTCCCACAGATAAACGTTATTACTGAACTGTTCAACACTTTCTTCGAAGAATTGGATTAATGATTTCATTAGCCCGTTATTTATGATTGTCCTAAAATTTTATATGCCGAATATACAAAATCCGTAGTATTTGGTATGAAGCAGTTATAAATATATCTTTTGGTTTGGTTTTCAATAATTTGTATCTTTGATTAGTGCCATATGAAGATATCAAAACAGGAAGTTCATCATACACTTTAAATATTTTATTATGAGACATTTATCGGTAATTTTAATAATAGGACTTCTGATTACGCTCCCATCATGTAAATATTTCAGGGGAGGTATATTCGGCAAAAAAGCCAGAATTATGGCCATTCTGAAAGCTCAGGAGGACAGTATCCGGGTTGCAGATTCACTCCAAAAAGTAAAGGACCATCTAATGGCAATTGAAAACGCAAAACTTGATTCTTTAAAAAAGGTTGATAGGGACCGGTTAGAGTTGGAATCCAACCTGAAGTATAATATTATTATTGGGAGTTTCATAACTCCTGAATATGCAAAAGGGTTCAAAGAAGAATATCGCAAGAAAGGCTACGAGCCAAAAATATTAAAAATGGAGGGAAGCAGATTTGAGCTTGTTTCAATTGAATCCTATAATAGTTTCAGAAAAGCTGTTTTACGGCTGAGACAGTTTCAGGATACTGTACAGTTTGAGGCCTGGATGTATATTAAGAAATAACGTTCGTTTCTTAATTTCTGAAAATAGTCTCTTCCCTGTCAGGGCCCACAGAAATCATTGTTATTGGTATACCGGTTTGTTTCTCGATGAAATTAATGTATTTTTTCAAGGCAGATGGTAGTTCATTATAATCCCTTTTAGTTGTTATCTCTTCCTGCCATCCCTCCAGTTCTGCATAAACAGGTTCAATTGCGATGTCGCTGTTGTAGGGCAGTTCAAACGATATTTTTCCGTCAATTTTATATGAAGTGCAAACTTTAATTGTTTTAAACCCTGACATTACATCCGCCTTGGTCATGAAGAGCTTTGTAATTCCGTTTATCATAATAGCATATTTCATTGCCGGCAGATCGAGCCATCCGCAACGTCTGGGTCTTCCAGTTGTTGAACCGAACTCATGTCCGATATTTCTTAAATTAGTACCTGTGTTGTCAAATAATTCAGTAGGGAAGGGGCCGCATCCGACCCTGGTACAATAAGCTTTAAAAACTCCAAAAATATCTCCTATAAGTTTTGGAGAAATGCCTAAACCTGTGCATGCTCCGGCGCTGATTGTATTTGACGAGGTCACGAAAGGATATGAACCAAAATCCATGTCAAGCATTGTACCCTGTGCTCCTTCGGCAAGTATCCTTTTGGCTTTTCCGGCGAGTTCATTTACAAGATACTCGGTATTACTAACAGGAAATTTTTTCAACATCTCAATTCCTTCAAACCAGCCATTTTCATACTCTTTCAGATCGAATTTGAAATCGTAGCTTTTCAGTATCGTCAGATGGTTAATAAGGTGATCATTATACCGCTGTCTAAAATCTTCTTTTAGTATATCACCCACTCTCAGTCCGTTCCGGCTTGTTTTATCTGTATATGCAGGTCCAATTCCTTTTAGCGTTGATCCGATTTTGGAATTGCCTTTACTCATTTCGTAAGCAGCATCCAGTATCCTGTGGCTTGGCAGAATAAGGTTTGCTTTATTGGATATTATGAGACGTTTTGTGAGTTCGCTGACCGGGGGCCCCAGAGCTTCGATCTCTTTTTTAAAAACAGACGGATCAACGACCACACCATTTCCAATTATATTCAATTTATCAGCATGAAATATGCCGGAAGGAATGAGATGAAGAACGTGTTTAACATTATTAAACTCGAGAGAATGTCCGGCATTGGGACCACCCTGAAAACGGGCAATAACATCATAAACCGGACTTAAAGCATCAACAATTTTTCCCTTTCCTTCATCACCCCACTGCAGTCCTAACAGTATGTCAATGTTCATATTAGATATTATATATAAAAATTTTAAAAGCTTTACAAGGTACGAATTAATTCAACTAAACGACCACTGCGTAACAGATTGTTAATAAATGACCGGATTATTCCAAAGGCGAGAATAAGCCTGGATTTATAATATTTCAACTTTTCGGATTATAAAGTATTTGGTATTCGGGATAAACATGGAACAGGATGCAAGGAATTAGGTTTTGCAATTGGTTTCTGGTTCCAAAAGCTTAAAAAAGCTGTAAATAGCCTCTTTTTATTCAAAGACTATTCTTTATCCTTTCCCTTGTAATTGCCATAAATATATAAAGAATGATAATGAGGGGTAAAGTTATGCATTTCGCTTGCAGTATTTATGATCTCATGGATTCTGGGGTCGCAGAACTCAATAACTTTTCCTGTTTCAATATCAATCAGATGATCATGTTGTGCACACTGGTATGCTCTTTCAAACTGGGCAATGTTCTTTCCGAACTGATGCTTTATTACGAGGTTACAATCGAGGAGCAACTCAATAGTATTATATAAGGTCGCTCTGCTGACACGGTAGTTTTTGTTCTTCATAAAAATATAAAGCGACTCAATGTCGAAATGTCCTGACCGAGAATAAATCTCATCAAGAATTGCATATCTCTCGGGTGTTTTTCTATGTCCCTTCTTTTCGAGATATTCAGTGAAGATCTTCTTTACGGTTAACCTGGTATCATCACTAATCATATCTGGTCTAATTTAAAATAATAACAAAAGTATGCAATTTTCCCGGATATCTTGGATTGAATCAACAGAAAATTTAATTAGTGAAATCTTCTACTCTTTTTACATTTTCAATACCATTAATATTTGAGATTTTAAGTATCAGATTGTTCAGGTCTTTTGTGTGGTGAACGTATAAATCGATAGTACCTTCAAAGATGCCGTTATTAACTGAAATGTTTATCCGGGTCATATTTACTTTAAGCTCGGCCGATATGATATTTGTGATATCGTTTACAAGTCCGATCCTGTCTATACCTGTCATACTTATTCTTGCCAGGAATGAAACCAGTTTATGGATTGCCCATTTAACCGCTATAATACGGTTTCCTTCATTCGACATGATTCTTATGGCGACTGGACATTTTGGCTTATGAATAATAATAGTTCCTTCCGGCGAATGGTAGCCAGTAACTTCGTCCCCCGGAATAGGATTACAGCATTTTGCTATTTCGTATGATTGTTCTGAATTATCAACATTTTCCCTGAGAAGGAATGGCACATTTTTATCAATACTCCCCTGTGCGGACTCTGTATCTTTTTTCTCTTTCTTTGATCCGATAAGCTTTAATTCCCAGTATTTAATAACATTACTGGCCGGGTTCTTCCTGATTGCTTTCTTAAGGTTGTAGAGATTGATCCGGCCAAGTCCGATAGCTGAATACAATTCTTCTTTACTTAAGACATCGTATGAAAGTAAAAGAGATTTAAGGATTTCGCTATTGGAAGTGAATCCTATTTCCTTAAGTTTGGACTCAAGAATCTCCATACCTTTCTGGATAATGTCTTTGGAATCAATCTTCAGAGCGTTTTTAATTGCCTCCTTAGCTTTCGATGTCCTGACAAAAGAAAGCCATTCCATGTCGGGTTTTGCAATATCGGAAGTAATTATTTCAACCTGGTCACCGCTCATCAGAATTGCGTTTATAGGATTGAGCTTATAATTAATTTTTGCACCTATAGCCTTATTCCCAATCTCGGTATGTATTTCATAAGCAAAATCCAGAGCAGAAGCTCCTTTTGGGAGGCTTACCAGAAATCCTTTTGGCGTGAAAACCATGATTTCTGACGAAAAAAGGTTCATTTTAAATTCGTCGAGAAACTCTATAGGATCTTCATGTGGATTTTCAAGCATTATTCGGATCTTTTTTATCCATTTGTCGAGTTCACTTTCCTGTGCATCATCTCCCTTGTATTTCCAGTGAGCTGCATAACCCCTTTCTGCTATCTCATCCATCCGTTTGCTTCTTATCTGCACTTCAACCCACTGACCAGACGGACCCATTACAGTAACATGTAATGCTTCATATCCATTAGGTTTAGGGCGGCTTACCCAATCGCGAAGCCTGTCAGGTTTAGGCAAATAAGAATCAGTTATAATGGAATAAATATTCCAGCACTGAGTTTTTTCCGGAATGCCTGCTGCCGGTTCAAAAACTATCCTAATTGCAAGAACATCGTATATCTCTTCAAACGGAACATTTTTTGCCTGCATCTTATTCCATATTGAAAAGATGGATTTTGGTCTTCCACTGATATCAAACTGCAAGTCGGCTTGTGTGAGTTTTTCAATTATTGGTGAGGAGAACTTATTAATAAGAGAAAGATTCTTTTTTTCACTGTGTTTCAGCTTCGATGCAATTTCCTCATATATCTGCGGTTGCCGGAATTTGAAGCTCAGGTCTTCCAGTTCACTTTTAATAGCATATAATCCAAGCCTGTGAGCAAGAGGAGCATAAAGGAAGATAGTCTCTCCAGCCACTTTCATCTTTTTATGTTCAGGCATTGAGTCGAGTGTTCTCATATTATGCAAACGGTCGGCAATTTTTATGAGAATGACCCTTAGATCGTCCGAAAGAGTAAGCAGCATCTTCCTGAAGTTTTCGGCCTGCAGGGAAGAAGAATTCTCTTTATTGTAGGTACCTGATATTTTTGTCAGTCCGTCAATGAGTGACGCTATTTTAGGACCGAAATCTCTTTCAACATCTTCCAGTGAGTATTCAGTATCTTCTACTACATCATGAAGGAGAGCCACAGCAATTGACTTGGCACCCAACCCTATTTCCCGATTTACTATTTTTGCAACTGATATCGGGTGAATGATATAAGGCTCACCAGATTTCCTTCGCATATTCCAGTGAGCTTCATTTGCTATTTTGAACGCTTTGTCAATAAGCTCTCTGTCCCCGGGTTTACTGCACCTGAGAAGATTATTTACCAGACTATCATATTCGGTCTGAATACGTTTTCTGTCTTCTTCATCAAAAATATCTTTGTTCCCCATAAAATAACTACGCAGCAAGTTCTTGTCTAAGATACAAATATAGCTTTTCCGGCTTAAAGTTGCTAGCTAAAAACCAGGTTTACTGATCAAATTTGTAATACTAAGTGAATTAATGCTTGTTCTATATGCCTCGCCATAAATCCATCCCCCTCGAGGGAGGGACTTAATCAATTGTTTATCATTCGGATACTCCCTTCTCTCCTGGAAGAAGTATGCAGTCAGGATTAGACAAATAGTTATTTATTATTTATAATCGTAATCGTTCCGGTCCTCGATATTATCTTTCCCGACGGGGTAGTTAATTTTAAAAACCATAAACAGACTCCCTGTGGCTGAGGATTTCCACTTTGTGAGCCGTCCCATGCTGCCAGGTAATCTCGTGTTTCAAATAAGACTTTGCCCTGTCTGTCGCTGATAATAAGATGGTATTCAAGAGGTGTAAATGACAAGACCGGTCTGAAAAGATCATTTTCCCGATCATTATTAGGAGTGAAAACATTAGGAACTGTAATGATCTCTGTGGGAGAAGTGCAAATTTTTGATGATATGCTTTCCCCTGTTACATTATAAGGATTGGATGTTTCGGAAGCACTTAAGTAGAAGCAAACTTCAGTCCCTGAAACTTCGTACATGATTTGCTGATATCCCTGGATGAAAGTTGTATCAGAAGCCGGAATGACCGCTAGTTCTTCAAATCCTTTTCCTGTATTGACAAATAGCTTGTATGATGATATGATTCCCAGCCAGTTTTTATAAGGGTTCCATGAAAGAATAAGATTATCTCCTGACCGATTGAGTGACAGCACTATGTTAGAAGAAATATTTGATGCCATCACCGGAAGACTGCAACTGTTAACAGCTGAAAGCCTGTAATAATTAATAATATTTGTTTCTGCCTGAATATCAGTATAATGGACTGATCCGTTAACTGAAACAAGTCGTGCTATCTCCTGAAAAGTGCCTGTTGCTCCGGTTTTCCGTTCCAGACTGAAATGGGTCAACTCCGATAACGGATCTATTGTAAAGGAGAGTTCCACTTCACCTTCGGAATTCAAAGTTGCCTGGTCGGCATTAATCCACTGGGGAGGACGCTGCATCTTTGTGGAAATACACGTTTTATTTGAAGTTGAAAACGCTCCATTTTCAAGATTTGCACGAACCACAAAACAGTATTCCGCATCAATTGTATAATCATTCAGAGTAAAGCTGGTCTCTCCTGCACTTACATTTCCTG
>OCZT010000265.1_pt1 | contig 50124 bp, 31 predicted proteins | sample 1539031 | NCBI WGS metagenome assembly OCZT01 (sample SAMEA3539308, study PRJEB22396) | soil metagenome | biome: tundra; feature: field; material: soil | place: USA | collected 2010-05 | depth 0.15 m
GAGATATTGGCGTGACTGGAGTTCAGACGTGTGCTCTTCCGATCTATCAGCAGGTGTGGGTTCCCACCAGGTACCGCTGGAGTTGTCTACAGCATAAGCTGCTTCATGTCCCGGCTGTTCAGATGAGAATTTTGAAAGCGCATTCATTGCGCGGACTTTGTTGATGGTCACCGGTATTGAACCACTATTCCCTTTTGCAGGATCGCTGACAATAGCGGGAGCCCATTGTGGAGTATCAGTGACGTTTACCGACATATAGCCATCCTTATCGAAAATAATGCGATCCATTCCGATTCGCCGTCCGCCGGGAGGGTTCGAAAGAACGATCGTATAGAACTGCCAGAGATTCCCATCTGGTCCTTCAACGACACTGCCATGAGCAGTACCGGTAACCAGGCCATCGGTCTTTCGCAGCAAAGGATTGTTCGGAGCATAGGTAAACGGCCCTATGGGCGACTTCGAAGTATAATATCCTTCGGCGTACGTTTTCCATTGTGTCCCGGAAGCTGAATATTGCAGATAATAAGTACCGTTGTGCTTTTGAAGCCATGGACCTTCGATCCAGGCAACATCCATGTACTCGTTCATCTCGCCATAACGTTCCCATATATGGTCTCTGTTGAATCCGAAAAGATGTTTGACCGGACCGGCAAATCTTGTAAGGTCATTGGGATCGAGTGGAACGACGTAGATACCACTAACGCCGCGACCAGGGTAAAAGAGATAAGGTTTGTTATCATCATCAATGAAAATTTTCATGTCGAAAGCGCCATTCCAGCCACCTGCAACATCAGGTGTGTTCTTCCATTCTCCAAGGCTGGTATAAGGGCCAAGTGGATTGGCTGCTTTGAAAAGCGGTCCATCATTTCCACACATATAGAAACTGCTGTTGTATTTAACGACGTCAGGTGCGACTGGAACGTTTTCAACACGCTGGAAAGACCAGTTAAGCATATCGTCAGAGATCCATGCGCCACCACCGGTGCAGAACATGTAGTATCTTCCTTTCTCCCTGATGACCGAGACATCGCCCGACGCATTACCTCCCGGTGCAATGACCATAGGCAAAGGATTACAATAACGTGCTGCTTTACCAATCTCGGGGTTTTGTGCGTGAATGGTTGATACAGCCAGAATACAGAATATTACTCCGGCAAGCAGTAAGCGGAAAATGGATTTATTATTCATTTTGTATGACTCATAATTTTACTGCAAAGAATTTAATTTTCTATAATAATTGACAAAGGGAAAAATTCCTACCGGGAAATATTTTGAAATAAAACCATTCAAATTATCAGTAGGTATTTCATCTGCTGAAATTTAAGTATATGTCATTTGAAAAGTAATGGTAAGAACTGAAACAAGTCTCTTCTCCAGGTTAACCATTCATGAGCAGTGCCTGTTGATTGGTAAAAGATGTATTTGATACCTGCTTTTTCTAACATAGCGCGAAATGCTCCAACAGAGCCCGGGAACGGATTGGGCTCTTTCGTGCCCAGTCCAAGCCAGAATAACTTTATTTGCTTGTTAAGTGCTTCCCCGTCTTTGAACTTCCCGTTCGAGAATGTTGCAGGATCAAGTTCTGCCGTACTCGGAAAGTTCGAAGTCCCGCTGAAGCCACCAATATACGAGAACTTGTCGAGATTGTTCATAGTGATCTGGATGGTCTGATTGGCTCCCATTGAAAGGCCGGCCATGGCTCTGTGCTCACGGTCAGCTTTTGTGCGATAATTAGTGTCAATCATTGGGATGATCTCATTGATCATGACTTCTTCGAAATCTGAAATACTACCGGGAGCACCTCCCCCTTGTGGTGGTATCTGATTTGGTTTTGTTGCATAGCCTTTGTCCATGACAATGATCATCGGTACTGCTTTCTTTTCAGCGATCAGGTTGTCAAGAATAAGGTTTGCTTTCCCCTGAACATTCCATCCTGTTTCATCTTCACCCATACCGTGCTGGAGATAGAGTACAGGATAATGCGTAGATGTGTTCTTATCGTAATCAGGAGGAGTATATACAAAGCATCGCCGCTGTGAATTAGTAATCTTCGAGAAATATAGATTCTGGCTAATCTTGCCGTGGGGAACCTCCTTGAGAGCGTAGAAATCCTGATCCTTAGACGGAACTTCAATGCCACTGCCCCAACGGCTGGCGCCGTAAAAGAACATGCTTCCAGGATCCGGAACCTGGGCACCGTCAATATTGAGCTGATAATAGTGAAAGCCTTCATCCTGAGGGGCAGACTCTCCAATCCAGACTCCTTTTTCGTCCTTAGTCAGGTCGTATTTAACCCCACCTATATCGAGCTGGACTTTCTGAGCCTGGGGCGCCGGAATGCTTGTACGGACCCGACCTTCAGAATTGACCTGAGGAAAGAGTTTTCCTGGTTGATTAGTAGATGCCGGTTTGAAATCCTGCACAGTTGCAGTCTGGTTCGCCTGAGCAAAACAGATACCATCTGTTATTACGAAAGCAAATAAAATAATAAAAGATTTGTATTTCATCTGAGAACCTGTTTAAATAATTTTATCAAAAAAAATTAGCAGATGGTAATCTGTTTTATTTCTATAATTGTTAATCCTTGAACAGAAGTTGTGCGAATTCATGCAGGCTTCGTCTCCATGATTGCCACTCATGAGCTGTTAATGGTGATACGTAAGAAACACCCTTGATACCAATTTTATTCCATTCGTCAGCAACACCCTGGATCCGTGATGAACCGCCTTCACGACCACCAAAACTCATGAACACAACTTTAGCTTTCCTTTTGAAGGAGTCCATATCTTTGATTTCAGACGGGGAGAAGGTTCCGCTGCTGAACAAACCCACATACGAGAATTTGTCGGGATTAGCTATAACGATGGATCTGGTTTGCATACCGCCCATAGATAGTCCGGCCATAGCACGATGCTGTTGATCCGCGATGACACGATAATCGGATTCAATATAGGGGATCAGATCGTCGAAGAGTATACGCTCGAATTGTCCAGCAAAATTCACGTTATTCGGGGGACCTCCAGCCGGTCTGCCCTGGGAATTTACATTACCTGTGGGGGAAGATGCCGGCGTTGCAGCAGCCTGTGCAGGAGCAGTCTGACCCGGAGCAGCACCTTGTCCCGGGGCACTAACGTCTGGTCTCGGACCACGGGGACCTCCGGCGAAATTGATACTGCCGTTTTCCATTACGATGATAAAGGGAGTGACCTTGCCCTCAGCAATCAGGTTGTCCATAATCAGGTTAGCGTGTCCCTGGTTGCCCCAGCCGGTTTCATCTTCCCCCATCCCGTGCTGGAGATACAACACGGGGTAATGTTTTTTGTTATTTTTGTCATAGTCTGCAGGCGTATAAATGTAAACACGACGAATACTTTTAGTGGTCTTGGAGAAATAATGACTCTCGCGTAACTGACCATGAGGAACATCCCTGAGTGCGTAGAAGTCCTGATCTTTGGCAGGAACTTCAATACCGCTTCCCCAACGGCTTGCACCATAGAAATACAGGCTTCCCGGATCAGGAACCGAAGCTCCGTCGATATTGAGCTGATAATAGTGAAAACCTTCATCCTGAGGGGCAGATTCTCCTGTCCAAACTCCTTTTTCATCCTTTATAAGGTCGTATTTTACAGCTCCGATATCGATCTGTACTTTCAGTGCCTGAGGAGCCAGAATAATTGTACGGACCCGACCTTCAGAATTCACTTGAGGATATTGTTTGCCTGACTGGGTAGTAGATGATGTTTTGAAATCCTCCACTATCGCGGTTTGGTTAGTCTGAGCTAAACAGAAACCATTAATTAATGTTGCTGCTAAACAAATAAAGATAGATTTGTAATTCATTGAGATTACCTCCTGTGAAAATGTTTTTATTTATATAAGTTATTAAATTATCAGTTAGTTTTTAAACAGAAGCGGTGCAAGTTCTTGCAAGCTTCGACGCCATGTCTGGAACTCGTGACGTGTATTCTCAGAAACATAGGAGACAGCATTAATGCCGGCCTCTTTTAGGGCAACAACAGCTTTCTTAACGCCATCGGGATTTTCGAAGCTCCCACAGCTCACGAAGATGAGTTTGATCTTCGATTTGTCTTTGATTTCGGCCGGCGTATAGATGCCACCGCTGAGGAGAGCATAATGCGAGAACACATCAGGTCGGGCAAGGGTAATCGTGTGGGTTTCCATGCCACCCATCGAGAGACCGGCCATTGCGCGATGAGGCTGATCGGCGATCGTGCGGAAGTTGGCATCGACGTAAGGAATCAATTCGTCGATGAGAACCGTCTGAAATGGTTCGATCTTGAAATTTGCCATACCACCCATCTTTACATCGTTGGTCATACCATAGGTCATTACAATGATAAAGGGCTTGATCTTGCCTTCTGCGATCATGTTGTCCATGATCAGATTGGCATGACCCTGGTTACTCCATGCAGTTTCATCCTCGCCCCAGCCATGCTGCAGGTAAAGTACCGGATAGCGTTTTGATTTGTCATTGTCGTAACTGGCAGGGGTGTATACAAATGCCCGGCGTGAGGTGTTTGTGCTCTTGGAGGGGAAAAGAATCTGCTGCACTTTACCGTGGGGAACGTCTCTCAACACATAGAATTCCTGGTCATGAGCGGGTATTTCGATGCCGCTTTCCCAACGAGTAGAACCATAGAAGTTTAAAGTGCCGGGATCGTTAAATACCCCACCGTCAATTGTCAGGTGGTAGTAATGGAAGCCTTCTTCCATCGGTCCTGCCGTAGTGCCAGTCCAGGTTCCATCCTCAGCTTTCGTGAGGGGAGTCCCTCCTCTTGTACCGCCCAGTCCAAGGCTTACAATGACGCTTTGAGCCTGGGGTGCCACGATGCGGAATCGTGCATAACCTTGCGAGTTAACCTGAGGGTAATCTTGTCCCGGTTGATTCAGTGTTGAAGGTTTGAAATCGTCGATTATCTTTGGCTGGGCTGTCTGTGCCAAACACAGAGAACCTGATAAAGTCAATAGTAAAACTAAACCAATTAAATGCTTTCTCATTGTTTTTCTTTTTTAATAAATGAATAGAAGTTGTGCAAATTCACGAAGGCTGCGTCTCCATGATTGCCATTCATGAGCGGTTAACGGGGAAACGTAGGATGCGCTCTTGATGCCAGCCTGCTGCAGTAAATCAGCGGCATTTTTAACACCGTTGGAGCCAGGTTCACGGCTACCATAGCTCATAAATACGAGTTTGACCTTGGATTTGTCGGTAATCTCTGTAGGAGCAATACTACCGCCGCTGAAGAGGCCTATATATGCGAACTTATCCAGATGAGCCAACGTGATCGATTTTGTATACATGCCACCCATCGAAAGTCCTGACATTGCGCGATGTGCCTGAACGGCCAGTGTACGGAAATTGCTGTCGACCCAGGGGATCATATCGTTGAGCATAACATTTGCATATGACTCAGTTGAGAAACGGGGACGAGGGGCTGCACCAGGAGCGCCTGCGGGTGGAGCACCTGCGGCTGGAGCACCTGCGACCGGAGTACCTGCGGCTGGAGCAGCTGCGACCGGAGTACTTGTACGGGGAGGCATTGGCATTGCAGGACCAACAGCGCTGGTTTCCATAACAACAATAAATGGTTTGACTTTCCCCTCAGCAATCAGGTTGTCAAGTATTAAATTGGTTCTTCCCATTTCAATCCACACTCTTTCGTCCTCGCCACCACCATGCTGAAGATAAAGCACCGGGTAACGTGTTGAGGTGTTTTTCTCATATTCCGGAGGAGTATAAATGAAGATATGACGCCACGATTTGGCCTCTTTAGAATAGTAATTTTCAACCAGCACATTGCCATGAGGTACATCTTTTATCTGATAGAAACTTCCATCCGGATCAGGGATTTCAAAGCCATTACACATATGACCATAACCCATGAATGCGTTGGTAGCCGGATCAACCACGATAACGCCATCAACAATCATCCAGTAGTTGTGATAACCTTTATCCTGTGGTTCACTCGTGTAAGTCCACACACCGTCGTTACCTTTAACCATATCAAACGGAACGTTGACGATGGAAACCTGCACCTTCTGTGCATTGGGAGCATTAAAGCGGAAGGTAACCCGTGAATCGGTTTCAATACGCGGATACTTAGCTCCGGAGAGATTGTAAGGTGACACATGTGCTGTATCTGCATTAAAAACGTTTGAAGCCTGACCCGATTGGGCCAAACAGGCTTCACTAACTGACATAACAATCAGTGAAAGAAATAATAATGATTTTTTCATTTTAAAACCTCCTCAAAAATTTTAATAAAGATGTCAATATAACTACAAATGTTCTAATTATTCAGTCTTTAAAAAGAAGTGGGGCAAATTCAGCTCCGGGAACATTTATCGAAGCCGGCTTTGAATCAGGCGAATATTCAGTCGTCTGTCCTGAGCAAAGCTGATTGATCGTAAACAGCATAATCAAAAAAATGTTAAATTTTTTCTCATAGTAAAATGTCATTTATAGTCAGTCAAATAAACACCAGAGAATAAAAATTTTCTCGAAGGTAAAAGTCATTATTAATTATTGAAGAATCGTTTAAATTTTATGCAAATAGTGACTGAATATTAAAAGAGAAAAATAAATCGCGTCTAGAAGTCAGCTCCGGAAATATTTGATCGTAAAACCTTAAAAGAAATGGTTAAAGTGCACATAACAAATCAATTATTACGCGGCTGGATTAACTTGTAAGGTTCAAGTTGATCTTTGAATTTTATAATAAGCCCTTTAAGAGCCTTCAGGTCGACTTTCCCCTGTCGAAGCATTTCAACCTCCTGGGTGGGTGGAATTCTCATTGCAGAAATCTCTCCGGCTTCCAGAAGGTGGGCTGCAGTTTCAGCCAGATCCAATCCATCTTTCCATGTTCCGGCAGGATCTTTGAGCCATTTATTGCTCTGGTCTATCACTTTTGTGACCCAGCCTTCTTTGTCGGGAACTGCCGGGAGTATATCAGCTGTACGTTTGCGGAAAAACCCCATTATAGCAGCGGCAATAGAGGGATCCCGAACGGATCCATCCTCATAAAAAACGCCATGGACAGGTCCCCAACCTTCACGGACGATCATCAATTCCCATATATACCACCCGACTTTTGCATTCATGTGTTCCTGGAGAGTAATATCATAAGGATTGGCCCGGGCAATACAACCTATTTCACCATTAATCAGAGGCTTTTTCACTTTTGCTGCAAATTCTTTAGCCCTGGTTATATTGTTTCTGATCTGTTCCCGGGTTTGCATATAATCGTGAAACTGAAGTACATCAACATAATCAGCCAGTTCAATCATGCCATCTACAAATGCCATCCCAATTGTAACCGGAGTATTCGGGTCAAGTTCATGGAAAGTTTTGGCCATGAACCTGCAGTTATCAAAATTATTTAAAACTCTCTCCTTGGGAGTTTGAGGCCAGTCGGGTTCATTCATTACATCCCAGAATGCTAGTCCTGGTTCATTTGATATTGAATTTACAAGGAACTTAACCCATACTCTTCCCTGAGCACGCAATGATGTATCTCTCAACCAGGGTCCACTGCCAACAACAGGCATGACCCCTATTCCCCTCTTGTGGCATTCGCGCAGGAAATGTTTTAGTTTGGCAGGAAGAGCTTCTTTATCCTCTGTATAAACTGAATAAGGAACAAAAATTCTCACCTGGTTCAGATTGAGGCTTTTTGCCAGGTCAAGATCGAACTTAATTGTTGTGGAGTCATAATGAACCCAACAATCAATATGATGCCGTGGCGAAGCCACATTGGCAGGTGTATAATTGAAACCCCTGATATGGGAAGGATCCCTGGAGCCTGTAAAATCAAATCTTGAGATCTTATTCTCATGACCGGTGCATCCTGCCAGAATAAGAATACCGAAAAACAGATAGATAATGATAGCTTTTTTCATCGTTCAATTAGTTAATGATTAGAATGTTCCACTTATGGGCATTAAATTACGAAATTAGTTCATAAGCAGGCACTTTAAACTTACACATAATTAGATATTAAAACCAAACAAATACTTTGATTTTATTGGTTCAAAAGAGTTAAAAATTCTTAAAATGCAACCCCATACATAGTTTGATCTTAGAATGTCTCAGCGTTCCTTGCATTAATAATAATTATCTTTATAATTGTTCTTGTGAGACTTTTTTTACAATTATGTATAAAATGAAACCATCATCATCAAAACTGGTCGCAAAATATAGCAGCTTAATTGCTATAATATCTTTATCAGCAATAATTCTGCCGGAAAATCTTATCGAGGCTCAGAAGACTGTTGATGTCGGCAAAACAGGTTGGGAAGTAAAAAGACCGGTAATGGCTGCAGCCTGTGAGAGCGGATGTCCCTGGGGAGAACTGGGAGATTATGTTAAGAAAGCAATGGAACCATTTGGCTATTCAGTTATACTTTGTCGTAACTGCAACAGGTCGTATGGTCCGCGTCTGGTTTCAACACACGATTATCCGCCACCGCTTGATGAAATAAATCTTGGAGATGGCACTAATGTGCGTATAAATGCCCGTGTTGATTTTGGTGTGACTTCAAGTGCCATGTTGAGCTCAGCTTACAATGGGACACCTGGTAACAAGGAACCCTTTCGTAATCTACGCCTGATCGCAAAAATTGAGGATCCGTTCTATTTTCTGATTGCTGCAAGGAAAGAATCCGGAATTAAAGATATTGCCAGTATTAAACAACTGCAGAAGCCTGTAAGAATTATGGGTGCCGATAACAACATGATGACCATTCTGAAATATTATGGCATATCTGCAGACGATATTAAAGCATGGGGAGGGAAAATCGGGGTAACCATGGAAGAAGCATTAAAGGGAGATTTTGATATAGTTTCAGGTTTTCTGGCCAGCCCTTCGTTAAATCCCGAATCTTCTTCATGGACAACTTTAAGCCAGAAATTTGATCTGTATTTTTTTGAATTGCCTGAAGAATTGCTGAAACTCCTGGCGCAGCAGAACGTGGATGCCGAATTTGTTGAGGTCCGGCATAGTCTGCTTAGGGGTATTAACCGCCGGATAAAAACTCTGGGCAGGTCGGGAGAATCTTTCTTTGCACGTGATGACACACCTGACCAGGCCGCCTATGAATTGGCTAAAGCTATTGATGAAAACCACAGTGCTCTGAAATGGTTCATCAGGATATATACTTACGACCCGAACACTGTCTGGAAGAATTTTGGTGTACCTTTGCATCCGGGTGCTGAAAAATATTATCGGGAGGCAGGATACATAAAGGACTGAGAATTATTAACAGCAACTTAATAATTACATACCTTGAATTATGCTATGAGATAAATAAATATATATTTGTGTAACCGAAGTATAGAAGAATTTTAAGTTGGGCAACAAATTGTTCTAATTAAATATCATATGGAGATGAGAAATAATCTAATCAAAATGGTACCTGTCATATTAATTCTATCCTGCATTAGTACGTCAGTAATATATTCTCAATATGTTGGTCAGTTCTCATCTGTTCAGGACATTAAACCACAAATTCAGGTTAAAGCATACAGCTTTGATTTAAGTGATATAAAACTGCTCGAAAGCCGCTTCAAAGAAAATATGGAACGTGACGGCAAGTGGTTGTTAAGTATTGATAATAAACGGCTACTGCACAGTTGGCGGGTAAATGCGGGCATGTCTACTAATGGCCGGTCATTTGGTGGATGGGAAGGATTAGATGTTGAATTGAGAGGTCATTCTCTTGGGCATGTGCTTTCAGGTCTGGCCCTCATGTATGCTTCCACAGGTGAGATTGCTTATAAAAGCAAAGCTGATTCTTTGGTAAGTGCACTTGCTGAGATTCAGAAAGTGCTCAATCAGGGCGGTTATATAAGCGCATTCCCGCAGAATTTAGTCAATCGTGCAATAGAAGGCAAACCAGTCTGGGCACCATGGTACACCTTGCATAAAGTAATGGAAGGTCTGATCGATATGTATCAATATACCGGTAATAAACAAGCACTGGATATTGTAGTAAAAATGAGCGACTGGGCATATCACAAACTTGAAAACCTCTCTCCTGAACAGTTGGCAATTATGCACAAAACAGAGTTTGGCGGCATGATGGAAGCAGCCTACAATTTGTATGCAATTACAGGAAATGTAAATGATAAGAAACTTGCGGAATGCTTCTATCATCAAAGTATTCTAGACCCTTTGGCCCGGAAGGAAGACAAATTAGCCGGAAACCATGCTAATACACAAATCCCGAAGATTATTGGTGAGGCAAGAGGTTATGAATTAACAGGAAATGAAAGAGAAAGAAATATTGCTGAATTTTTCTGGCAGACAGTGATAGATCACCATACCTATGTTACCGGGGGGAATAGCGATCATGAGTTTTTCTTTGAACATGATCAGATATCAAAACACATATCGCCGGCAACTACTGAATCGTGCAATACGTACAATATGCTGAAGCTCACACGCCATCTGTTTACCTGGACAGCAAACGCAAAATATGCAGATTATTATGAACAAGCTCTTTACAATCATATACTGGCCTCACAAGATCCGGAAACCGGCATGGTGATGTATTTTTTATCCTATAAACCCGGCACATTTAAAACTTATTGTACAAAAGAAAACTCGTTTTGGTGTTGCGTAGGTACCGGATTTGAAAACCATGCAAAATATGGTGAAGGCATATACTATCATGATGACAAAGGCATTTATGTAAATCTTTTTATACCTTCAGAGTTGACCTGGAAAGAAAAGGGTATTAAATTGAAACAACAAACCGGTTATCCTGAAGAAGCTACCACGCACCTTACAATACAAGAAATAAAAGATGGAAATGTGCCTTTGTATATTCGCTATCCGTCATGGGCTGCATCGGGCGCTGCTGTTAAAATAAACGGCAGAAACGTTAAAATCAGCCAGAAACCAGGCAGTTACATTGTATTGAACAAAACCTGGAAAACTGGAGATAAAATAGATATTACTTATCCGATGTCATTACGCCTCGTTGCAACAAACGACAATCCCAATATGGCAGCAGTAGTTTATGGACCGATAGTTCTTGCCGGTGATATGGGTACTGACGGACTGCAAGCTCCTGCTCCTTATGCAAAAGACCAGCTTGATTTCAGAAACACTGCTGTTCCCGATAATATTGTAGCCACATTAAATATTAATGGCAAAAAATTAAATGATTGGCTGATTCCTGCAAATGGTAAACAATTGGTATTTAAAACCACTGGTGTTGCATCAAAAGAAATAACCATGATCCCTTATTACCAGATTGATAAACAACGTTATATTATTTATTGGAATATGAAATAAATGTGAGCGGATATTAGGATGTTGCAAATAAAGTCATCTACCGGTAACTGGTAAATTTTCCATTTTTAAAACTGCTTACTCCATTATCGGTCCCGAGCCAGACGCCATCATTTTTATCGACAGTTATTGTAAGAATATTATTGCTTGCGAGCCCATCCTCTAACTTATAAGGGGTCCATTTTGTCCCATCAAATACAGATAACCCGTTCTTCGTTCCAAAGTATATTTTCCCTTTGGAATCTGAATTGATAGCCTGAACAAAATCATCCGTCAGTCCCTCGGCTGTAGTAAAGACAGTCCATCCCTCAAGGGTTTTATATCCTGTATGCCTGGCTACTCCTCTTTTTGTCCCAATCCACTGAGTACCGTCGGCAGAGATGTGAACACTGTAAACTGTATCAGAAGGCATAAGGATGGGTCCCCAGGCCGCATATTCCGAAGCTCCGGAAACACCATCAACATCATTTCTGTATACCCTGAGAACTCCTCCTCCAAGTGTACCGATATAAAGTGAATCGCCATCGATACTTGTTGCCATCGATGTGATAGGATAATCCTGGAAAGTACCTTCAGGGTAAGTCCTGTTATAACTGTTGGTAAGCCATTTCCTGCTTTTAAATGCAGATATTCCCTTATCGGTTCCAAACCATCTAAGCTCCTTTTTTCCAATTGCTAACGCAAGTACATTTTCAGATAATATTTTAGAGTTATCAGCATAATATGTGGTGGCGCCCGATCTTGCATCGACCGGAAGAGATGCCACAGTTGCGCCCTGTGGAGTAGCTAACCAAAGTTCTGGTCCATAAGAAGAAAAACCATATACCACACTCTTAAGACCGGTGGCAGCTACCTTACGGTTCTTGTTATGCAGTGTCCATTTCGCACCATCGAAACTGACAATTCCGGATTCGGTAAGAAACCATATTGTATTATCTTCGTCAATGGTTGATGAATAGAACTTTTTAGCAGAGATCCCTTCTCCAAATGACTGAACTGTTCCGGAGGTCTGGGCGTTAATGAAAGGTGTGAACATCCCTGATATGATAGAAGCAATCAGTAAAGCATTTATTCTGGCAGTCATCCTGCCTTTAAGAACCTTAATCATTGTGTTACCTGAGTTCATTTTTATTTCCTTTTTCTACACTCTTAACAAGATCTTCCGGTACAGATACAAGTTCTATACCATTTCCGGTTCCGAGATTGCGTGAATACTGTTTATCAACCGGATTATTCCAATGTTCATGAACACCCAGAACCGGTATTGGCTTGCCGCTGTTATCTGGATCATATCTGATGCCTTTTGGCCAATTGGCAGTATCGGCAGCCTGATGCATGTAATCATCAACTCCATAAGCATTTGGCATTGATTCCCATTCGTTGTTGACGGCATCATGTTTATGGACACCGTCCCATTCTGTTCTGAGAAAATCATAACCAACCGATTCTATAGCAACAGGGTCGAGTGACATAAACATGGAATTACACCAGTCGTTATTAAATGGTGTCATGAAATATTTTACTGGCCCCTTTACTTCACTTGCCCCACCTCCGAATAAACCTTCTACAAACCAGAAAAGCGTGTTCTGTCCGAGGTATTTGCTTCCCATAAGATCGACAAAGACCCTGTATTTATGATAACCTGTGTTGGTGGGTTTGCCCTCCCTTCTGTTAGCAATGTGTGAATAATGAAGATGACCTGCACCATTTCTTCCAATGTTACCAAAATTCAGTTTAGCTGTAAGTGAAATGCCAGCTGCTCCGTGAGATTTAAGGACTGCCATCATTATAACGTAATTGGCATTTTCGATAACATCATACAGCTTGTCATTAGTGGTTTTATCTGAATAATAGACAAGTGGTTTTTCTGATATTTTAATAAGAGTACGCCCAAAATTAGTTGAGGATCTATCGAGATATTTGACATTGGGGAATTCTTTTATCCAGACATTATAGTTGTGAGCGTAGATAGGGTCCATTGGGTCTCCAACTGATATGTCTGCCTGATTCACTCCCGCTTCATTAACCAGTTCTCTTAACAGTTCAAGAACTGCATATGGACCAGTTTCTGTGGGTTCCATACTTGCTTTTCTCATCTCCTGTCCCTTTTGCAAAGTACTTGGCAGAGCATAACCATTTTTTTTGTCTTCCTGGCTAAGAACCCATCCTGCCTGACCCTGGTTTATCTTTATAAATATCTTTTCTCCTTTTGTATAGCCAACCTTCCTGTTATGTTTCTTCTCATTGAAATATTTGAACATAGCATCCCAGGCTTTATTTAAGTTCTTCTTACCGGTGAGTTTGAGAACTCCGTCATGGAACATCCTGGCGATGACCTCCGGATTATTGTTCTGAGGGCTTATAAAGAAGTCATAATTATCAAAATTATTATGCTCAAACTTTTCGTTTGTTGCGTCCGGATTCCATACCCACACCACTCGTCCGGGGAATATACCCTTTGCTTCACCGAACGGCTGGTTTGGCCCATCCTCCGGTCCTGTTCTTGTCTCTGTCGCCTGAAATAATGCCGCAGTATTATTGACCGGGATTACTGCTATGGCTACTATAACTCCCGCCAGAAGAAGTACCGTTGCTCCATATCTCACATTTATTATTTTCCGCCTCGACCTCCTCGATACTGCAGTCAGTCCGGCAACCGCCAGGAGATAAGTAACAAATCCCGACATGAATGGCGCTGCCACTCTCATACATGGATAAGTTGCCCTCGATGGTTTTGGAATTACTCTGATCAGAAACCACACCGTCGATGCAATACCCATAATGAAAAATATCAACCTGTACGGCAGACGATGCCTTAAAAACCAGTCTCTCATTTGTCCTAATTTCCCTTTTAACCTGGAAATATCGAATTTCATTTTTTGCATGATATGTTATCCTTTAAGGATTAATAATGCAAGATTAAAAATATATTGATAATACCAATCGCTTATTTTTTTTTTTATGTTTAATTAACTTTCCCTGGTTAAGGTAATTGATGATCGGAATTCGATACAATAAAAATTATAATCAGGAATCCTTATGAAATCAATCATTTGTAAATTCCATTAACCCGAAAAGCTAAGACTGATGAAAAGAACATGAAACAAGATGTAAATCACTAGATACGCTAAATGGAATTGTAAAGTCCATACATTGTGAATAACTAATGAGGCCCGAATTTAATAATTTTCTCCGGAGATCATGAACTTGTTGAAGAATACTTTGGTATAATAATTGACCAATAAGGAACTGGTCTAAGCCGTAAAGTGTATATTTCATTTAACTTCTCTTAAATTAGCAATAAATTACATTTTTATGTAATATTATTCTGTTTTCGATAACTCATTAAACCTGACCCAATGAAAATTCTTTTAAAAAGATCATCCTTTGCAGTAATTATTCTCTGTCTTACCCTCATTTCATGGACAAAGAAACAGGCAATCACTTCGCTTCCCAGGAGTGTTCCGGAAGCTGAAGGTGTATCGTCACGGAATATTATTGCTTTCCTCGATTCAGCGGCTGCCAGCAAGCATGAGTTCCATAGTTTTATGTTTCTCAGGCATGGCAAAGTTATTGCCGAGGGTTGGTGGAATCCGTTTGGTCGGGATTTAAAACACACGCTTTACTCAGCCAGTAAAAGCTTTACATCTACAGCAGTCGCCCTGGCTGTAAAAGAAAAAAAACTCAGTATTGAAGATAAAGTTATTTCATTCTTCCCTGAATACCTGCCTGATACAGTAAGTCCCTTTCTGGCGGAACTTAAAATAAAGCATTTGCTAACCATGTCAGTAGGACAAAGACGTGAGTCGTCTAATGTGGCTACCGGTTGGGTTAAAACATTTTTGGAGACTCCGGTTGTTAATGAACCGGGAACAAAATATCAGTATAATTCGATGGCTTCTTTTATGTTATCTGCAATAGTTCAGAAAGTTACCGGTAAAAAAGTTATTGACTACCTTACCCCAAGGTTATTCGAACCACTTGGAATTGAAGGAGCTGACTGGGAAACAAATCCGGATGGTATTAATACAGGTGGCTGGGGCCTAAGACTAAAGACGGAGGATCTGGCAAAATTCGGACAATTGTATCTTCAGAAAGGCAAATGGAACGGGAAGGAAATCCTGCCAGAAAAATGGGTCGAAGAAGCTACCTCTCTTAAGATATACCAGAATCCCAACCTCTCTGAAGCAAAAAGAGACTCCTCAAACGATTCTATGCAGGGGTATTGTTACCAGTTCTGGCGAGCCCGTCATAATTCCTACATGGCCAATGGAGCATATGGCCAGTTTATACTTATTATGCCGGAAAAAGATGCGATGGTTGTATTTACTGCAGAATCTTCTGATATGTGGGGTGAACTTGATATGATATGGAAATATCTATATCCGGGAATAAAAGATGGAAACATGCCGGAAGATAAAAAGTCAGTTGCAGAACTAAAGCAAAGATTATCAGTTCTTACACTTCCCATACCTTCAAAGGTCAGTAATGAAGCAATGAACTCACAAATCTCTGGTAAAACTATCAGCCTTGCAGAGAATCAGAAACAAATTAAGAGTATGTCAATCCAATTCAAGGATGAGATGTGTAGGCTCAATATAAAAACCGATACAGCGACTTATAATATGTCATTTGCTTCCGGTAGCTGGAAACTTGGAGAAACTACCATGCACGGACCAAATCTTTTTACCCGTTCAAAAGGAAATCTGACAGGTTTGCCGCCCTTTAAAATTGCCGGAGCCTATACTTGGAAAGATGGTCAGTCGCTCGAACTTACATTGCGTTATATCGATTGTATGCATACTGAAAGAATTACTTTCACTTTTGCTGAAAACAACAAAGTGCTTGTTGATATTAAAGACAGTAATTCTATGCGTGACGGAGCACCAGGGATAGTAGGAGTAATTCAGTAGGTGGCAATACTCAGGTGCTGTATATGAGTGCTCCCATTTTTTATGATCCTTTTTCCGCTCAGTCAGGTCAACATCATTCTTACTGTAGTTTCCTGACAAATTGAGATGGTGAAATACCGAATTGTTTCTGGAAACTTGTGGCAAAATATGATGGAGATGAGAATCCAACAAGGTAGGATATTTCGTTGATCCTGTAATTTCCTTCAGACAATAATTCTGCTGCTTTTTTAAGTCTGGTCAGCCTGATATATTCAACCGAATTCAGGTCAGTAAGGGCTTTTAGCTTTCGGTAAAGAGTTGAAACGCTGATTCTCATTATCTCTGCAATCCTTTCCACATTTAAATCAGTCTCTGAAATATTATCCATCAGGAAGGAGTTCAGTTTCTTAAGGAATTCCTCATCAGTTTTGTTCATTGCCACTGATTTGAAATGGGCAAGCGGAGAATTTGTAAAATTTTGCCGGACAAGACTTCTGTTTTTGATTAGATTAAGAATCTGTGCTATTAAAAGTTCTGTTGTGAATGGTTTTTCGATATAACCGTCTGCACCTGAATCAAGTCCTTCGATCCTTGCATTCAGGTGTATGGTGGCTGTCAGGAGTATCACTGGTATATGGCTGAATTCTATGTTAGATTTAATCTGCCTGCAAAGTTCATATCCATTTATAACCGGCATAATAACATCACTGACAACCAGAGCTATATTATATTTCTTAAGCGCCTTCAGTGCTTCGTCTCCATTGGAAGTGAGTATGACATTATAATCACCGGTTATTTCCTTAGCTATAAATTTCCCCATTTCAACTTCATCTTCTACAAGAAGTATGTTAGCTAAAGAGTTTTCAAGAGAACCAAATATTTCAAACTCATTATGTTCACTCAGATTCAATCCTTCAGACTCATGTAAATTCCCGGAAATTGATTCTTCCTGGTACCTAGTCAGTTCCAGGACAAATGAATTATACTGCCTCACATTAGTATCAAGAAAGAGTCTGCCATGATGAAGTTCGGCGAGTGACCGTGCAAGAGAAAGTCCAAGTCCTGTACCTTTTTCCCCCGGCTTATTAAAATCTATCTGATAAAATGGCTCAAAGATTCTTTCTCTAAGTTCTTTTGGTATTAATTTACCGTCGCTGTTTACACGTATCCTTATAATGTTTTCCTTTTCGGTTTCGAGTTCGAGGAATAAGTCAATCTTCGATCCGGCAAATTTAAGGGCATTTGACAGAAGATTACTCAATATCTTGGTTATAGCCTCCCTGTCCACAGCCAGATCATACTGATTTACAGGGGAATGAAGATGGATTGATATCATTTTTTCTGCACTGTACGGAAGAAATAAGTTGAATGTTGATTCTATCAGCTCATATAAATCTGTCTTAATAAAATTTAGTCTAAACATCTCTTTCTCGGTTTTCCTGAAATCAAGTAGTTGGTTAGTGAGGTTCAGCAGTCTGTCGGTATTTCTTTTTATAATCAAGAGATTATCTTCAGTATCCTTTGAATTTTTTATCCCATTCTTCAAAATTCTGTCGAGGGGTCCTTTTATTAAAGTTAAAGGAGTACGAACCTCATGGGTTATATTGGTGAAAAAATTAATTTTTGCATTAAGTATCTCCCTCTCCTTATTTGTTTCCAGGATAACTATCTTTCTTTGTTGTTCCAGAACATTCTTTTTTAAATAAAAGCTAATCAGCGTGTATATGATAGTAGCTGAAATAAGAATGTACAGAACATAAGCCGGTAATGAGCGCCAAAAAGGAGGAGAAATTTCAATATCTAAAAGTGCTTCATCAGAGCTCCATATATTGCCATCAGAGGAAGAAATAACCTTAAACCTGTATTCTCCGGGAGATAGATTAGTATAGTAAACCTTTCTGTTACCTGAGATCAGAACCCAATCAGGATCAGATCCTTCCATAATAAATTTATACTTTGTCAGATTAGGGCTGGTAAACCCGGGGGACACAAAGTCAATACTGAAGGAAGCCTGATTATACTTTAACGAAATCTTATTTTTTACAAGAATTGATTTAAAATCGGGAGATCCTGCGGGATTAACCATATATTCTCTACCATTAACCTGGAATCCTGTAAAATAGACAGGCGGGTTATAGGTACTTTCTTTTATATCGACAGGATTAAATGCTATCAGGCCGCTAACTGTACCGAAATACATTTTACCATTCCTATCCTGATAAGCTGAATTATAACTGAAGTTGTTATCCAGAAGTCCATCATCTTCAGTATATGTTACAAATTTATTTGAGCCTGGGTCAAGACAGAGAAGACCCCTAGTTGATGTTATCCATACATTTCCATGGCCATCCTGCAACATGGCACAATATATTGCAAAATCAATTCCCTTACCTGGAATGTATCTGGTAATTTTTCCTGTTCCCCCGTCAATATAGCTGAAACCATCACCTTCCGTGGTAAACCAGATTTTATGATTATTATCTTCGAAGATTGACGTAATATGCTCGTTTGTCAAATTTGAATAATCTCCTCTGTCAGATAATATTTTTTTCCAAACCCCAGTCGATCTTTCATATTTAAATAACCCGTTTCCATAAGTTCCAATCCAGACATTTCTATTATGATCCTCATATAGAGAATGGATAAATGTCCCTGCAGCTACGTCATCCATGAATTTAAATGATGAAGTCTCATGGTCAAACCGGTATAATCCAATTACACTTCCTGCAAAAATTGTCCCATCGGCAGTCTTCAGGAAAGTAATAATTGAATTTGTCTTAAGGCCACTTCTTCTATCCTTTAATTCAAAATGATGTGTTATCTTTTGCGTAGGTATATTTAATAAATATATTCCATTATCATAGGTTCCTATCCAAAGGTTATCATCATCAACAAGGAGCCCCTGAATATTTCTGCTATTGATTTTTACATTATTAGAACCATCTATGAAGTTTGAAAACAGCTTCGTCTTATGATCAAATTTCATCAGACCAGCATCTTCACTTCCAATCCAGATATTTCCATATGAATCTGCATGGATCTCTCTCACCACATTTGCGTTAAGCGTTCCGGGTAAACCTGTCGGATAAAACTTTTCAAATGGTTTGTTTTCCTGTGGAAGATAGTTAATACCTCCATAAAAGGTCCCTATCCATATGCCCCCTTCCCTATCCTTTGTAATTGTCCGAATTGCATTGTTTGATATAGAAAAAGGATCTGTCTGAACCTTCTGTAGATTTGTTATATAGCCTGTCTTCAGATTACAGATATAAATACCGGATTCTGTACCTACCCAGATTTCTTCGCTATTATTTAAATACGTTGTACGTATCAGTCTATTGTTCCAACTGCTATCTTTTGCGAACAAACTAGTAACCCTGCCTGTATTTGGCTCAAACTGTTTCAGGCCTGCAATATCGCTGGATATTATCAACCCATAACTGCCTGCATCCAAAATACTTACCAGATGTACTGATGCAGATATTTCTTTTTCGGTAAGAATTTTGTAGCCAATGAAACTATCATTTCGTGCATCATATTTATAAATTTTACCATCTGCAGCGCACAACCAAATGTCGCCTGCGTTTGTCAAATCAATACTCATTGGCGTGAAGTATTCAGTTGCAGGATAAAAGCTCAGTTTATTTCCTTCTTTTTCATATTTATATATCCCTGAAGAAGTTGTAAACCATATGCAATTCTTAATATCAGCCTTAACATCAAGAATTAATCCTTCAATATCTTTTTCTTCAAATTTTATTGTTCCGAAACAATCATTATCCGGTTTATAATAGCAAATTCCTTTAGATGTCCCAATCCAAATCCATCCATCGGCATCTTCGCATAAAGAAGTTATATAATTGTTTATCAGACAGTTTGAAACTGATGGACTATGAAGAAAGATTTTAAATTGAAAGCCGTCAAATCTGTTTAGTCCTTCTTTTGTCCCGAACCAGATAAAACCTCTCCTATCCTGTATACATTCTGCAACAGAATTATTCGACAAACCGGTTTCATTCCTGTAATGCCTGAAATAATAGGCTCTACCATTCGTCACTATGGATAGTAATGAAATAATAAATGATATAATGAAAAATCTCATTTTAGAAATTTCTAAAACTACCAATGAAAGATTGAAAATTACTCAAAAATAGTTTAAGGACATTTAATTATTAATCAATTCCTTTTGAAATTCGTTCAAAGGAAGAGATAAGATTATCATTTCTTCCCCTATGATTGATTATTTAAAACAATTGAATGATTCTTTTCAAAAGTTTCAAAGATCAAGCATAACTTTGACTGCTTCTCCAGACTGCTATTTCATTTGGGATACATCATAATATTATTAAAATCAATTTCCGGCTGCCTGGTTTAAATTCACGGAATTGTACCTTTAAAAAATATGTGTCAAAATCAATTTCAGCAAGTTGCTGCCAAATTAACATTTTTTATGTTTTGACTCATTTTAAAATTAACTATCATTGCATTTTGGCAAATATGGAGATGGAATCGGGATTTAATAATTTTTAAATTATTTGAATTATGAACGACTCGAAAGCTGAACATAAAAAACCAACTATTGCAATCGGTTGCGATCCTAATGCCACAGCGCTCAAAGATGTAATTATCTCCCAGCTTAAAGGGATAGGCTATTTTGTAAAGGATTTTGGAAGTGAAGATCCTATTTATGCCAGGGTGGCATTCACAGTAGGAGAAGCTGTAGCAGCACATGAATATGACAGGGGAATTCTACTCTGTGGAACCGGCATTGGTATGAGTATCGCAGCGAACAAGGTCCCCGGTATATTTGCAGCTCTTTGCTGCGATACTTATTCAGCCGAACGGGCTATCAAAAGCAACAACGCCAACATTCTGACCTTAGGAGCATTCACCACTGGAGTGGAAGTAGCCAAGCAGATAGTCAAGATCTGGATGGAATCAATTTGGCAACCAGGTACAACTTCAGAACCTAAGGTAGCATGCTATGTTGAATATGCCAGAAGACACCAGGTATGAAAATGTAATGATTATTTTTAGACTCTTATGGACTCAAACGAAATTTTGAAGCTGGAATTTACAGCACTTAATATAAGACGAAATATTCTACGGCTTATAAAAGCGGGGGGGTCTGGTCATGTTGGAGGGGCTCTTTCTTCCGTTGAAATTCTGACTGCACTTTATTTTAATTTGCTGAATATTGATCCGGGTAATCCAAAATGGCCCCTACGGGACCGCTTTGTTCTTTCAGCCGGACATAAATGTCTTGTTCTCTATTCTGCACTGGCGGAACGAGGATTTTTCGACAAATCTGTTCTGGACACATATGGAGCACTTGATTCCCATGTTCCGGGGCATCCGAATATGCACAAACTCCCGGGAGTTGAATCAAATACCGGAGCTCTGGGTCATGGTCTTTCCATTGCCGGAGGAATGGCTCTAGGGTTTAAACTTGATAAATCTCCTGCCAGGGTTTTTGTTTTAATGGGCGATGGGGAACTAGCTGAAGGTTCCAGTTGGGAAGCTGCAGCGGCAGCCTCAATGCATAAACTCGATAATCTGCTCGTTTTCGTAGACAGGAACAGACTTCAGATCAGCGGACCCACAATTGAAGTAATGAGTTATGAACCTCTGGATGAGAGATGGAGGTCATTCGGATGGAGTGTCAGGACAATCAACGGGCACGATATGAACTCAATTATTACTAATGTAATGCAGGCTCCTTTCGAGAAAGGAAAACCTTCTGTTATAATAGCAGATACTATAAAATCAAAAGGCCTCAGTTTTGCTGAAGGAAAGCTAAGTTACCATTACTGGAAGGCTACTCCTGAAGAAATGAAACAGGCTGAACTTGATTTGGAAGTCATTGAAAACCAGCTAAAAGAAAAATACATTAAGGAGCAGCAGCTATGAATGAATTAATAGATCCCCGTAAAGCTTTCGGTGAGGCCGTTATTGAAGCTGCTCAGAAAAATCCTGATGTGGTGGTGCTTTCCGCTGACAGCAGTTCAGGATCAGGTCTCGCAGATTTCCCTAAACTCTTTCCCGAAAGACATTTTGAATTTGGTATAATGGAGCAGGGTGTGATCGGCTTTGCATCAGGTCTTGCCACAACTGGAAAAATCCCTGTTTTTGCTGCAATTGCACCTTTTGTTACCGCCCGTCCGTTCGAAATGTTCAAAAATGATCTGGGCTACATGAACCAGAATGTGAAGGTTGTTGGTCGTTGTGCCGGTCTTACTTACGATCAGCTTGGTTCAACACATCATTCCATTGATGATGTTGCGCTGATACGGACAATTCCGGGTGTTATGATTCTCAGTCCGGGTGATCCTGTGACCATTAAGAAGTCAGTTCACGCCATGATCAGTCATGTCGGTCCATGCTACCTTAAGATCGGGAATCCCAAAATGCCTGTTCTCTATCCTGAAAATATTGATTTCCAGCTTGGAAAAGGAATTGTGATGCAGGAAGGCAAAGATGTGGCACTGATAGGAACAGGAACTGTTCTGTCAAAGGCTGTTGGTGCAGCAATGCTTCTTGAGCAAAAAGGGATCAGCGTTCGCCTTATTGACATGCATACTCTTAAACCTATTGACAGGGAACTAATACTTAAGGCCGCAAGAGAAATAGGAAAAATTGTTACAGCGGAGGAACATTTCATTGCAGGTGGGATGGGGAGTATTGTCTCTGAAATTTGCAGTCAGGAATTTCCAGCCAAAATTAAGATGATTGGCATTGGTGATTTTTATGCAAGCAACGGGCCATATGAACAACTGCTTGGTAAATACGGACTCCAGCCTGATCAGATCTGCGAAACAATAATCAGATTCCTAAATACTGAATAACCTGAAATACAAGATGAAAAACAATGGCGCTATGAAAATGTACCTTGCCCTGGCTGTTTTTCTTGCCATAGCGGAGATTGTCCTTCTGTCCTTTAGTAAGGGAAGCCTTCCCATAAGTGGACTCATACTTTTTGTGATGTTTTATGCTCTCGCATTTACAGTTCAGAGGACTGAAAAATTAAAAGGGTTATCTTTTACATTTCAGATTTTCGCATTTGTGTCGTTCACTCTTTATTTCCCGCAAATATTCACTGACTGGGGATTCAATACAAATAGCCTTATCGTTCCCTCCATCCAGGTTATAATGTTTGGTATGGGTACGAAACTTAGTTTTACTGATTTTGCGAGGGAATTATCAAAACCCTTTAAAGTTATTATCGCTACTTTAATGTGTTATACTTTAATGCCTCTTATAGCTTTGTTAATCATTAAAGTCTATCATTTCCCACCTGAAGTGGCTGCAGGTATCATATTGCTGGGCGTCGGCCCGGCGGGTGCTGCATCGAATGTTATGACATATCTGGCAAAAGGAAATCTGGCTCTCTCAATGACCGTTACTACAGTGACGACTTTAATCTCACCTCTTGCAACTCCTTTCCTTATGAAATTGTTTGCCGGTCAGCTGATTGAAGTCGACACAATCGGAATGATGATCAGTATTCTTAATATGCTTTTCATCCCTGTATTTGCAGGCATCATAATCAATAAAATCCTTTATGGAAATCTGCCCTGGACAAAGAAGAATGCGAATATTAGTATTATGGGTGTTATCAGTTTTATAGTCGGATTTGTTCTCATTTTCATTCCATTTCCGGCAATTTTAAAATCTTTAAAAACGGGACTCATCCTTATTTCCTGGGCGATTACCATAGTATCTGTTACCGTTATTGTCGTACGTCGGACCAATGGTCCGCAAAATTGGATGGATATCGTATTACCAAAACTTTCTTTGGGTGCAATTATGTTATATATAGTTATTGTTGCAGCCCATAACAAGGCAACCTTATTGAGCATAGGTCCGGCACTTTTTATCGCCACAATAGCTCATAATCTCCTTGGATATATTTCAGGATATTCCTTATCAAGAGCTTTTGGCTTCAGTGAAAAGGACTCAAGGGCAATTACCATGGAAGTCGGAACAAAGAATGCAGGCCTGGCTGTAGGTTTGGCTTATGATGTTCTCAAAAGTCAGGCTGCTGCTCTTGCCCCTCTTATTTTCGGTACATGGATGAACATATCTGCATCTTCGCTTGCCACTTTCTGGAGCCAGCGTGAGCCACAGGAAAAATTGATTAAAGACGAAAAAGTATAATAAGGAGAATATCATAATGATTGTTAAATATATTTAAAAATATTTTTGCGCATTCAATAGTCATTTTGTTATTTGATCTTTATTACTATATTGTCGGAACAATTTGCCCATTAACCTAAACTTTTAATCCCGGTTATTACCTGGATAATCAGGTTCACCGGTTTGCAGGAAAGAAATCAATATTATATGAAAAGGGAGGAAATACTATGAAAATCAGAAAATTAAGTTACGTACTCTGCCTTTCTTTATCGGCAGGAATTATTTTACATTCTTCTGTTAGTGCCCAGCCGACTTCTCTGACAAAAGATGAAATGCTCTATTATACTTCTCTATGGAAAGGGGAGCGTTTTCCGGACGGACGGCCAAAAGTTTCTGACGACATTGTTCAGAGAATGAGATATGTATCTGTTACAGAAGCCTGGCAGACTCTTAACGGATCCAGCGATCCTATTGAAGGTCAGGGCCCGACAAGCTTTGGCGAGTTCCGCAGGGCTACTTACACCAATCAGTATTACGGAGGGTTTAAGATGATGAGGGAAAACATCGTCATCTGCGGCAGGGCTTCAACAATCCATTTTCTTCCTTATCGTCCCGACCTTAATGGTCTTATTCAGCAGCAGGGGACAAAGGACGGAAGAGGCAGGGGACAATATACCTGGGGAATTGACCAGTTACAGAAGGGCGATGTCTACGTTGCTGATGTTTGTGAAGCTATGCTTGATGCATCCCATGTAGGTGATAACCTTGGCACGACAATATGGACCAAAACAGGTAACGGAGCAGTTATCAGAGGTACTCTTCGTGACCTGTATGGTAATCTGGATGTTAATCCAAACTGGAACGTAATGGTTCGCGATTTCAGGCCACAGGCTAACAGCTCTAACCTGGTGATCGGAATAAACTGTCCGATCCAGGTTGGTTATGTTACTGTTATGCCGGGGGATATTGTATTAGGAACACGCGAAGGTGTTGTATTTATTCCACCTCAACTTGCCCAGAAAGTTGTTGAGACCTCAGAAAAATCCCGTATGGAGGATGCTTTTGCACATGCCGGAGTTAAGGAGGGCAGGTTTACAGCGCAACAGGCTGACGGTGGTTTTACTCCGGAAATGAACAAGGAATTCAACAAATGGATGCTGGACAACGCAGATAATATGGGAAAATTCTTTGATGACCCAAAAGCCGCTCCATCGCCTGAATTTATTAGGGCATATGTAAAAGAACGTGAATCAATGACGGCTCCTAAATAAACTATTGGAGCTAATCTGAACGAATGTCTGTTCAGGTTCAAACCGCATTCGTTGCTTTCTGAACCTTATGGACTGGTGAATTCCTGATCAGTTTATTTACAGTCACAAATAAATTCAGTTGACAGATTATATAAAGTGTGATTTTAATTCAGGATATCTGACAATGCAATCGAGTGAAAAAGGCAAAAATATTTAAAAGCAGATTTTACGGGTAATACAGAATAGAAAAATTTAAAACTATGAAAGTACCAGAAAAACAATTAGTTATCGGGCGACGGGATGTCCTTAAAATGATGGGACTGGGATCAGCAGCAATGTTAGCAGTTGGTTTTAAAGATATTATGGCTGTAGAACCTACTGATATGAAGGCTAAGCCAAAACCTGTTATCAACGAAGGCCATAGTCCTGTGGCTTTTACTACCGGTACGGACAGGAAGGAAATGTTGTTTGAAGTGATCAAACCTTTTGAGAAAGAAATCAAGGCAGGTTTGAAAAGGAAACAGCTGATAATCAAACCGAATATGGTTGTTACCAACAAGGAGCTTTGTGCAACACACAAGGATGCATTGCGGGCCCTGCTTGAATATCTGAAGCCAATTTATAAAGGCCAGATTATAATTGCCGAATCAAGTTCCAGTGTCAACTCCTCAGACGGATTTAAAAACTATGGGTATACTGATCTTGCGAAAGACTTTAATATAAAATTCGTTGATCTGAATTCCAGTGCAAGCGGCAAGCCTTTATTTATCCTTGACAGGAATCTTCATCTTGATAAAATCGAAATAGCAGATATTTTCGCTAATCCCGAGTATTATGTTATTTCGTTATCCAGACTCAAGACTCATAATTCAGTTGTGATGACCGCGGGTATCAAGAATATTGCAATGGCAGCGCCAATTAACCCTGGATCAGTGAACGGGGGTAAACCGAAAAGCTATAAGAGGAATATGCATTCTGGAGGATCACGCTGGCTGCATTATAATATGTTCCTGGTGGCAAATACAGCTCGTCCCGATTTTACCATTATCGATGGTGTTGAAGGAATGGAAGGAAATGGCCCGATCGGTGGTACCCCGGTTGACCACAGGATAGCATTGGCAGGATTTGATGTTGTGGCAATTGACAGTATGTGCGCAAGACTGATGGGCATCCCGCTTGAAAATGTCGGATATATTAATTATTGTGCTGCCGCCGGTTTAGGCAATATGGACAGGGAAAAGATAGATATTATAGGAGGTAAAGATCCCGATAAAAGTATAATCACTTATAAGTTAAGCGCAAATATCGCCAACCAGCTTGAATGGAAAGAGCCTTTTAATCTGCCGGCGCCGGGTTCGGGACCTGGACAGCGACCTCCGGCTGCACCAGATGCACCCACAACTCCTGCACAGCCTGCAAATCAAACAATCCAACAGAAGCAGCCATAAAAAGTATTTTACAATAGGAGGTTTATGAATGCAGCACGGAGGCAAAAATGATTTTTATAAGAAAATAATATTTTTAAAATAAACCTATGGAAAAAAATTTAATGGGAGTTTTTGCACCTATTACGACTCCATTTGATGAAAAAGGAGAGGTGGCATACAACAAGCTCATAGATAATATGAAATTCTATGCCAAATCAGCACTAAAAGGGTATCTGGCTCTTGGTTCAAATGGTGAAAATAAAAGTTTGAGTACAGAGGAGAAGACAAAGGTTCTTGGTACAATTATCAAACACAAAGGTACCAATCAGTTTGTTATGGCCGGTTGTATTTTCGAATCTACAAAGGAAACCATAGAATTCGCAAAGATTGCAGAGAGATTGGGATCAGATTTTATAACCTTGCTCCCACCTTCATATTTCAAAAAGGAGATGACTGATGCTGTTCTGTTTAGATATTTTTCAGATGTTGCAAATAATGTAAAGAAACCCTGTCTGGTTTATAATGCACCACAATTTTGCGGTGGCACCGTTTTGTCAGCAAGCCTGATCAAAGACCTCGCAAAGCATCATAATATTATTGGGGTTAAAGATTCATCAAATGCTGCTAATATTGAAAGCTACCTCTTCGCTGTAAGAGATTCATTTAATGTTATCCCGGGCTCAGCTAATTTCTTCATGAACGCACTCTTTATGGGCGCTAATGGCGGTGTTATCTCCCTGGCCAATATTTTCCCCGATATGACTTGTGAATTGTATGACCTTGTTGTCGCTAAGAAGTATGAAGAAGCTTTCAAACTGAACGAGAAGGTAATTCAGACAAATAAATCAGTATCTGGTACGGGTGGTGTAGCTGCAGTTAAATATGCTATGGACCTTGCTGGTCTGTATGGTGGAAACCCAAGACTTCCTCTGCTGCCTCTAGGTGATGACGTGAAAAAGAAAATAGAAGATTATCTTAAAAAAGAAGGTTTGATATGAACGAGCATGAATTTAAACAGCTTAACTTCACAAATAAGAATGTTTAGATTCATTGCGAGTTCCATGTGACCATAAAAAAATAAAAAATTAACACATGAAAAAAGTACTGGTAAATGAAAAAGTCAGCCCTGATGCACTGAATATTCTTAAACAGGCGGCAGAAGTCGTTTATATTCCATCGGGTGATCATGCTGAAATTATTAGTATGCTTAAGGATATTACATGCATAATGCTTGATACAACAATTAAATTTACTGGTGAGCTCATGGACGCTGCACCGAACCTGAAAGTGATAAGCAGGACAGGTACGGGGGTAGACAATGTTGATGTTGATGCAGCAACCCGGAGAGGTATAATGGTTCTTCATACTCCGGATGCGAATACAGTAACAGTTGCAGAGCATACTGTAGCTTTCATCGGAGCTTTGACCAAACACCTTGTCTTCCTCGATTCTGAAACACGTCATGGTAAATTTAAGGTTGCAAGAAGATATTATCTCCCTGTTGATCTGGATGGCAAAACCCTAGGTATCATAGGGTATGGAAGAATAGGGAAACAAGTTGCAAAAAAATGCATGGGCGCTTTCAATATGAAGGTGATAATTTATGATCCGTATATTAATGATGATGTTGTTGCACCTGGAGTAGTAAGATACAGTGATGAGACACAAGTCTTTAAGGAAGCTGATGTTGTAAGCATGCATGTTCCTATGACCCCGGAAACCAGGAACCATGTTGATGAGAAGCTTCTCTCGTTAATGAAACCTTCAGCATATCTGGTCAATACAGCAAGAGGGAATATTGTTGATGAAGCGTATGTCTGTAAAATGCTTGATAAAGGCAAACTGGCTGGTGCCGGTTTCGACGTGCTGGCTAATGAGCCTCCTGTAGAAAACGAATTATTCCTCAAAAATCCTAAAACAATTGTAAGTCCTCATAGTGCAGCTCTTACCAATGAATGTACCGTCAGGGTCGCCTGCGAAGCAGCTTCAGGTATCGTGGATTACCTTGAAGGAAGATTGCCTAAATCAATTTTCAACAGAAAAGAGCTCAATCTTTAATATTATTTTTAATCTGAAAATAATGAGCATAGAAAAGAAATATGATATTATTGGATTTGGTGAGGCTATGATAAGATTCACTGCTCCTGATCATGACCGGCTTGAACAATCATCACATCTTCTTGTAGCAATTGCGGCTGCAGAATTGAACGTTACCGTAAATTCTTCAAAACTGGGCCATAAAACTGCCTGGTTATCCAAGCTTGTCGATATTTGGTCGGGACAATATATAATCAATAAAGGAAGGGAGCATGGCGTCGATATGTCAGGAGTAATACTTCTGCCTTTTGACGGTAAAGGTACTGTAAGGAATGGCTTATGTTATCTTGAAGTCGGTATTGGACCGAGGGCCAGTAAACAGATATATGACAGGGCACACTCGGCAATCAGTCTGATTAAACCGGGAGACATTGACTGGGAAAAAGTTCTAATCCAGACAAAATGGTTCCATACAACCGGCATAACAACGGCTATCTCTGACAATGCTGCCAGTGAAGCTATTACCTCCCTGAAGACAGCTAAGAAGCTAGGTGTTACCACCAGCTTCGACCTTAATTTCAGGTCTACTTTGTGGAGCTCCGAAAAGGCAAAAGAGGTGATGAAAAAGGTAATGCCATACGTGGATGTAATAATTGGGAATGAAGAGGATTTTGAAAAAATGCTTGGAATAAAAGCTGAAGGCGGAACGGAATCATATTCTGATCTTGATCCTGAAAACTATAAAACAGTAGCCAAACAGGTAGTCAGAGAGTTCCCAAATGTGCAGGTTGTAGGAACCACTCTGCGACATGTCAGAACGGCACTTCTTAACGACTGGCAGACTGTTATGCTTTATAAGGGCGAGTTCTATGCTTCAAGGAAATATGAAAATCTTGAGGTTCTCGACAGGACAGGCGGAGGCGACAGTTTTGCATCTGCACTTATTTGCAGTATGCTCGAAGGAAGAGGTCCCCAGGAGTCAATTGAGTTCTCCGCCGCTTATTCAGCGCTTTGCCATGGATTCATGGGTGACTGGAACTGGGCCACAAGAACTGAAGCAGAGAAAGTTATGAAGGGAGGAAGCGCGAGAGTGGTTCGATAATGTGATTGAAACTTTAACAATTATGACTGATATTTTAAAGAATGCATGACCCATAAAAACGAACTTTTCGATATATTAGTTTACTAATATTTTTATTAATTACTAACCTAACCTACTAAAACTATGAGAAAACTGACAACACTTCTTGTACTCCTGTTGTTCGCGGGATTACAGGTTGCTTTTGCTCAACGGACAATTACGGGTAGAGTTATCAAAACTACAGATAATACCCCGCTGGCGGGGGTTACTGTTCTTGTTAAAGGAACTACTACCGGAATTACTACTGACATCAACGGGCGATATTCTATCCCGGTGCCTAACAATGAGACAATTTTGCAGTTCTCATTTATTGGCTTGACCCAAAAAGAGGTGACTGTTGGAACGCAAACAACTATCGATGTTGCCCTTGAAGAAGCCGTGAAACAGATGAACGAAGTCGTGGTAACGGCACTTGGTATCAAGAGAGAATCAAAAAGTCTTGGTTATTCAGCAACATCTGTTAAAACGGATGAACTGCTGACAAATAAATCTGCCAACATGATGTCGTCGCTTGAAGGAAAGGTTGCAGGTCTGAACATAACACTTCCGGCTTCCGGTGTTGGTGGTAGTTCGCAAATACGTTTACGTGGACAGGCTGCTTTCACAGGAGCAAATAATGCTCCATTAATTGTAATTAATGGTCTTCCTATGGATCAGGGTGCCCGGAGTGCAGATGGTTCTACTCAGCGTGACTTAGGGGATAATATGAGTAATGTTAACCCTGATGACATTGAAAGCATGACTGTATTAAAAGGTGCAACAGCTGCCGCAATTTATGGTTCACGGGCAGCAAATGGCGCTATCATCATTACCACAAAATCCGGTCAGAAAAATCAGGGTATCGGTGTTGAATATTCTACCAGTTATACTATGCAGAAGCCTTTGGATTTCTTTAACTTCCAAAAGGTATATGGTGAGGGAATAGGGGGAAATAAACCAACCTCTCAGGCAGATGCTGCTGGTAATGGTCAATTTTCCTGGGGTGCAAAGTTGGATGGTTCGGACGTTTACCTTTTTGATGGATCAGTAGTACCCTACTCATTTCAGCCACATAGGGTGGGAGACTATTTTCAACTCGGAAAAATTTCTACGAACACAGTTGCTATGTCAGGCGGTAATGCCAATGGTAGCTTCAGAGCTTCATTCTCAAATACGACTGGCTCGGGTATCGAACCGTCAAATGAATATAAAAAGAATACATTCAACGTAGGGGTCAATTACGACATTACTAAAAGACTCAAGTTTACCACGAATATCAACTACACCAAAGAAGACTACATTAACCCACCTCAAATCGGACAACAGGGAGCTGGTTCTATGAACTTCCTCACCCGATTGTCTCAATCCATTCCACTAGTGAATTTAAGAGCTGATAACACCAACCCTGCTACGGGAACTGAAGCTGTAACCTCGGGTTTTCAGGGTACAATTCTCAACCCTTATTATGCTATGTCAGCAGGTGGTTCATTTATTGACACGAGAGACCGTTTCCTGGGAACATCTACCATACGTTATGATTTCACTGACTGGCTGTATGCTCAGGGCCGGTATAACTACGATTATGCCATTGATTTCACAGAGACTAAGACTCCGGGCGGCATAGGAACCAGTATTCCAACAAATTCAGATGGTACTTTTAAAGGAAGTTATAATGTTGGAGAAGGCTGGGGGACTAACGTAAATGCTGATTTCCTTGTGGGTGTAAGCAAGAAGATTAATAAGTTTTCTGTAAATGCTAGTTTTGGGGGAAACACGTTTAGAGTCAAAAATCACTCTTTTACCGAAAACGCCTCAAATCTTACAGTCAGAGACTTATTCTCCATTTCAAACGGGGTTACTAAAGCCCCAACTTACGGTTTTAGCCAATTACGGGTCAATTCACTTTATGGATTAGCCGAGCTTGGATATAACTCAATGTTTTACCTCAATTTTACAGGTAGAACTGACTGGTTCTCTGTATTAAATCCAAAATATAATTCTAAGTTTTATCCATCTGTATCCGGTAGTTTTGTTTTCTCAGAATTGTTGAAAGACCAAAAATGGCTTTCATACGGCAAACTGAGAGGTTCCTGGGCCCAGGTAGGTAGCTCTAATGGTGTAAACGCATATGATGGCCTCCTGACCTATAGTATTGGTGCTAACCAATTTAATGGTCAAACTTTAGCAAGTATTACGAACACAAGCGCTCCTAATCCGGCATTGCAACCATTTACCGTAACTGAAAAAGAATTAGGTTTGGAAGCGAGGTTGTTTGATAACAGGTTGCATTTTGATGTAGGATACTTTAACAAGATAACAACAAACCAGATAATGAGTGTTCAACTTTCTGATGCATCCGGATATTCTACTTCCAACCAAAATCTTGGCTCTTTAAAGAACAGCGGTGTGGAATTGTTAATAGAGTATACACCTATAGAAACTAGAAACTTTAGCTGGACAACTGCCTGGAACACTACTTATTTGAAAACAGAAGTACTCTCCGTTGGCAAGAATCCGGATGGGACTCCAATTAAAGATTTACTTGTAATTTACTATAATGGAACTGGTAACGAGTTTCTTGGAGAATTGCATTACACGGTAGGAATGGCGATGAACCAATTATATACAAAAACATATTTGAGAAATGATAAGGGGGAAATTCTCGTTCAGGACAACGGTAGATTGCTCGCATCGCCTACATCTGTACCTGTTGGAAGTTCGATCCCAAAACATACAGGTGGTTGGAACAACACTGTTACCTATAAAAAGCTTACTCTCGGAGTGTTCATCGACTACAAGCTGGGAGGTACAGTACTATCATCTACATATTTAAATATGACAAGACAAGGATTTTCCGATCTTTCGCTGCAGGGTCGTAGAGATGGAGAAAATGGTCTGGTATTTCCTGGTGTTTATCAATCTAGCGGGCTACCCAACACTACTGCAGTTACAAATCTGCAAGGCTTTTACGGAGATTATCGAAATCTTCAAATCGGGGATCCTTTCACATTTAAGTCAGATTTTGTTAAGTTGAGAAGCATATCGTTATCATATGATCTCACCAGTACTTTAAATAAAGTGAATTTCCTCGGTTTCGTCAAGGGATTGACGATCACAGCTTCCTGTCGGAATGTGGCGATTTTATATAAGGATCTTCCAAACCTTGACCCTGAAGCCATTCAATCTTCCGGAGACACGAGAACTGGTTATGAGAATTCATCATTACTTACGACCCGAGATTTTATGTTTGCTTTAAATGTTAAATTCTAAGGATTATGAAAAAGATAAGTCAATTAATATTTTTAAGTGCATTCCTGCTTGTGATTGGAGGATGCGATAAAAATTTTGTAGAAATAAATACAAATCCATTTGCTATAACTAGCATTGATCCGGGGCTTTTGTTTGCCGGAGGACAACAACTTACCAACCTTGGTGGTTGGGAATCTGAAAGTACGGTGGTTCAGCAATTTGTTGATCCGTATAACCTTGGAGCCACATTGGGTTTCAATTTTAATGAAAACATTGACGGCTTCCAGAACTCAGCCTGGAATCAATATACAGGTACGATGAAAGCATTGGTTAATATTTTGCATCTTTTGAATGGGACTACTACTAAAGTTAATTTACAGTGCATGACCCGTATCTGGAAAGCTTCGGTCTTTATGAACATTGTTGACACTTACGGGTATGTGCCTTACTTTAAGTCAGGTCTGGCTGCCATTGAAGGTGAAACAGACTTCTACCCTCCATATGACAGTGATGCGGCTATCTATGATGACCTTTACCTCGAGCTCACAGACGCAGTAAGTAAATTGAATCCTGCGGGTGATTACGTTTCTGCTGACCTTTTTTATGGGGCAAAAGCTTATATTCCTGTTACCAGTGCAGACGTGCAAGTGGCACAATGGGAAAAACTTGGTAATTCGTTGTTGCTAAGATTAGGAATGCGCTATTCTAAGCTAAATCCTACCAAAGCTGCATCAATAGTGGCTGGAGCATTTAGTGGTGGAGTGATGACTTCGAATAATGACAATACACTCGTGGTTTACGATGGCACACTTTTTACAAATGGTAATAACGGTGGTTTGATAAATAACAACCCGAGATTCTATTATGCAGCAGAGCCTTTCGTAAATCAATTAAAATCAACCAGCGATCCACGTAGCAAGTATATGATCGCATCATTCGCAGATCCAAATGCTCCGTTAAATGATCCTAACCCAAATACTAATGTAGCAACTCAGTTTGGTCTTCCGGTAGGGATTCCCAACGGTGATCTTACTGTTGCCAATGGTTACAGAGGTCCTAAGGGTTCAGGGTATAATTATTCACAGACGAACGTAAACGTAGCGGCATCTTTGACAACCCCTACTTTTTGGGTGACCTATGCACAGACTTCTTTGCTTCTCGCAGAGGCAGCACACAGAGGATGGATTACTGGTGGTGAAGCAGCTGCTCAGACATATTATGAGGCTGGTATCAGAGCGGACATGAATTCTTATTCTTTAGTTATAGCCAGAACTAAACCCACAAATGCTGCAGTTCCCATACTTCCTTCAGTTTCTACAGCAGAACAAGATGCCTATCTTTTACAACCTGCAGTGGCATATAGCGCTGGTAACGCTCTTAATCTGATCAACACACAATACTGGATAGCGAGCTTCCTGAATAGTCCGGAAGCCTGGGCCAACTACAGAAGAACTGGTTTCCCTGCTTTGACTCGTAATACATATAATGACGCGCTTCTGGCTAACGGTGGTGATGGATATGTTCACAGATTTACTTATCCCGATGCTGAATTGCCTAAAAATAAATTGAACTACCAGGCTGGAGTAACAGCTATGGGTGGCACTGATGATTTAGTATCAAGAGTATTCTGGGATACAAAATAATCTAAATTAACCAACCATCTGGAAGTTAAGTTAAAAGATTACTGATATTTCCACTGGTTTGTACTTATAAATGAGGATGTTTCATATGGGACATCCTCATTGTTTTATATAGTTATGTTAATCTTACCCTAAATCCAACAATGATATGAAAACTGTCTTGCAGCAGATTGTTGAAAAAACCAGACAAAATGAAAGAACGGAAAGAGGAGTGATTAAAGCGGAGATTGCTAATCGCGCTACACCGTAAGGCCGCATCACACTTTCTGTTTAAGTGCCGGGCTTATATATTTCTCTGATTGCAGGATATATCTTTCTGTATTTGAATAACTGATTATTGTATCGTTCTGCGTTTTGAGAGTCTGGTTCAGTTAAACCTTTAACATGAACCATATTTTGAGCAGCCTCCACAAATGAATGGAACCATCCGGCAGCAACGGCTGCTGATATACCGGCACCCAGGGAGGAAGCTTCATCAGAAGACATAGTCAGCACTTTTTTCCCACTGGTATCGGCAATAATTTGTCGCCATAAATTGCTCTTAGCTCCTCCTCCTATCAATGCAAATTCATCAGTCCTTTCTCCAACCGCCCTTTCCACGGCTTCTGTGGCCAGGGACTGTTCCATTGCAATTCCTTCCAGCATCGCCCTGTACAAATGACCTCTGTTATGACCTGAAGTGAGACCAATTATACATCCGCGGGCATCCGGGTCCCAGTATGGGTTCATAACTGCATTCCAGTAAGGCAGGATCATGAGTCCTTCGCTGCCAGGTTCAACTTGTTGTGCTTCTTCCTCCAGTTGCCTGTAAATCTCAGGTTCATGGTTAGTATCTATTTTCAGCATCTGCTGTATAAACCAGTCAATCAAAAATGTACCTGAACGCAGGCTTGTCTCACAATAATATCCTTCCTCCGCGCAACATGCCATTGTACGGAAACTTTTGTCGGTTATATAGTTCTTAGTAAATGTCCCTGAAACTACCGCAGTGCCCAGGTTCAAGTATGCCCGACCAGGGGTAAGAGCGTTAACGCCCAGTCCTGCAGCCTGACCATCGCCACCTCCCGCAACTATCTTTGTACCGCTTTTTAACCCAGTGGTTTCTGCAGCTTCCCTGGTAACATGTCCTAAAACAGTCCCGGGAGGAAATACATCAGGTAATTGCCGGGGGGTAATGTTAAGCTGGTTAAGGATTTCCAGCGACCATGTCTTATTTTCAAGATCAAATATCCCCATTGGGTCTGCACTTGCCCAGCTTGTTTTGTAGTGTCCTGTTAATTTACTAACGAGATAGGTTTGTACATCGCAAAAATTGGCCACCTTCCTGAAGAGATCCCTTTCATTATCTCTCATCCACGCTAAACGATATACCACCGGTGCATAATCCTTAGGTTTGCCTGTAATCTGATGGATGTGATCCTCCCCGATTATTTTTGCGAATTTTTCTACCTGGCTTTTGCATCGTTCGTCGAGCCAGGTAATAGCAGGTCTCACAGGTTTGCCATCCTTATCCAATCCGACAAAAGTTTCTCTTTGATTCGATATCGCGAGAGCAGTAATTCTTCCTTTATCAACCTGATGTGTAAGTTCCTGCAGAGACTCCACCAGAGAACTCCACCAATCATCAGGATTCTGTTCGTAATAATTTGACTGAGGGGAAAACAATCGTATCGGACTGCTTCCTCCGGCAATGTACTTGCCATTAATATCCCAGGCTATTGCCTTTGTGGCAGTGGTACTGCTATCAATTCCTAAAACGATTTCAGATTTCATAGTATTAGCAGGTAAATCCTGATCTTACTTAATGTGAGTCCGACATAAAGTTAAAAAGATAAAGTTATTGAAAAAGAGTAGAGAAAATAAAAAGAGTGTGACTCAAGAGGTTATTTTGTTGTTAATTGAACCCCTCCCTAACCCTCCCCTTAAACAAATAAGGGGAGGATACAAATCATTGTGGTTAAAAGTATTGCACCCCTTCCCTTACTGTTTAAGGGAAGGGGATGAGGGAAGGGTTCAGAAGAATAAAAAGTGGAAGAACAATATTTTTGAAACACCTACTTTATTTAAATTACATTCAAATTTTTAAATCCACAGTTTGTCATAGGACATTCCTGACCTGTCCCACTCAGGTGTAGGTTCAAAGTACTTTTCACCTTTATTTGGCATCATCGCCCTGATAGCTTCATCGTTAAGCTCAATTCCCAGACCCGGAGCATCAAGAGGAACATTGGCAAACCCGTTAGTAATCAGAGGCAGTTTACCTGTCATTTTAACCATTCCCTCCCACTTGGGATTATCAATATTATGATGCTCAAGAGCAAGAATATTTTCAGAAGCTGCAGCAGCATGAATTGCAGCCATCCAGGCAACAGGAGTACTGTTGGAGTGTAATGCTCCTGCAATTCCTGCTTCCTCTGCATAGTCAAGGATTTTCTTTGTCTCAAGTATACCGCCAGCACTCACCAGATCTGGATGGACAATATCAATAGCGCGTTCGTCTATCAGTTTTTTAAATCCTCCAAGCTGACCGTTAAGCAAATAAATATCCTCCCCTGTAAGTATTGGTGTTTCAAGAGCTGCTTTTATCTCTTTCAACTGATCAGTGAGGAACCATGCAACAGTATCTTCGAGCCATGCCAACCTGTATTTTTCGAGTGCTTTGCCTATACGGATAATCTGATTCATATCAATATGTCCGAAATGATCGGCTGAAAGAGGTATCTCTGTACCGACCACGTTTCTCACATTTTCAACAATTCTCTGAAGACCTTCAAGACCTTTGTCGGTTACCTGAATCTGGGTAAAGGGCTGTTCTTTTTTCCAATAATCATCAAAACCGCCAGCGGCATAACTTCTCCCCATGTACCAGTTGCTTAAATTATTGCTGTTCTGACCCCAGAATTTTGAATTGACCAGAGACGCGGGATCTTTGGCAATTTCATCCATTCCAATGTCCATTTTAAGCCATGTATAACCGTCGGCCAGTCTTCGTTTAAGTGCTTCAATCTGTTTTGCCGGATCAGTCTCGTCAGGAGTATCGGCATAGATCCTGACTTTATCACGATATCTTCCTCCAAGCAATTGCCAAACAGGGACATTCAAGGCTTTACCGCACAGGTCCCAGCATGCTGTTTCCACAGCGCTTACACCACCACCCTGCCGGCCAGGTCCCCCGAATTGCTTGATGACTTTGAAGATCATCTCAACATTACAGGGATTAAGGCCTACTATCTTACTTTTCAGGAAAAGGGCAAAACGCGGGTCTGTTCCGTCTCTTATGTCTCCCAGCCCGTAAATACCCTGGTTTGTTTCAATTCGAATAATACGGCTGGCAAGAGATCTGCCACTTTTATCTGCTATGCGCAGGTCGGTGATTTTAAGATCAGACGGGTTCGATGCCCGGGAAACATTCTGTGTAGTCTGGGCTATTGTATCTTCAACTGACAGATGCCATAACCCACCGAGAGCAATACCACCTAAAGCAGCTTTCTTAAGAAAGTTACGGCGATCGCTGGAGATGGCCGGATTATTCAATTCAGCCTTAACAGCTTCTCTTTCCGCAGCTTCTTGCTTCCTGGTTTTAACAGCAATTTTCTGCAAAATTGTTTTCATGTTGCGTTATTTATTAGTTAGTAAAAATTATCATCTGTTTGATTATATATTTTTTGTATAGTTAATTAATATTATCTTCTGATTATCGTTTTATTGTTAATAGCCAATATTCCATAAATATACTGTTTTTAAGGCGTTGCAAAATCTTAAAAATTCTTAATTTTTATAAAATATACTGTTGACTTTCTGTATTAAAAGGTCTAATTTTCAGCACTGATATTAATTTAAAAAAATTCTAAGTCATTGAACCATTAGAGGGTAGACTTCTTTGAAATCCTGAAAGCATAAGAGCCTGTCCGGATATATTCACCTTAAGGGGAAATAAATTACAAAAAAAATTCTCAAATCCTCTCTGTTTGTATAGATTTGTATATACTTGAATTGGATAACTCCTCTTCAGGAAATCAGCCTGGTACGGATTTTAAAAATATTGCATCGCACTAAAATAATTAACCGGATTAATTGATTATGAAAAAAATGGAAACATTCTCAGATTTCATTTTGAAATTAAAAAAGCTGAAAAAGGCTTTGACGATCCCTATATCAACAGTTATGTTGATATTGTATTTAAGTTCACTGATTACATCCATCGGCCAGGATGGAAATTCCGGTCAGGAAAAACCGAAAGTAATACCGCTTGCCGAACGTATTGGGCATACTGATCAAACAAAAGCTTTTGCAGGCAAGAATGTCCATCAGGGTACCGGAACATTATACATACAAACACTTTTAGGCAGAGGTGCAATAACCGGATTAAACTTTATGCATCATGGTCCGTTGATGCCTAAAAGTTCTATCGGCCATCACTTCCATACCAATTCAGATGAGATGTTTCTGATCCTGGATGGTGATTGTGAATTTACTGTTAACGGACAGACTGCGCTGGTCAAAGGGCCTGTTGGTGTTCCCTGCAAGTCAGGAAATTCACATGCAATGTACAATCCTTCAAGCAAACCCGTCGACTGGGTGAATTTCAATGTAGCTGTTACCTCTCCCGGTGAAACAGTAAATACACAAGGTGCCGGAGGATTCCAGCGCAGAGGATCGTATAACTATTCTACTGATCCGACAGGACTTTTTGAAATGTCGGATGACCGTGTGGGAGTAACCCTCGAAAAAAAGCCGACATTCATTTCTACACGCCAGCTTACAAAGGAATTATTGCGCCCGGTTGCAAGGATGGATGGCGGAAAAGATACAGTATTCTACAGAAGGGCTTTGGGACCTGGTTCTTTTGAATCAAACTGGGCTTTTGTTGATCATCTGCTGATTCCGGTTGGATCTTCTGTTGGAAGACACTTTCACTCAGGCGTCGACGAAGTTTATTTTGTGATCAGGGGAAAAGGGAAAATTCATGTTAATGACGAATGGGCCGACATTGCCTATGGGGATGCTGTCCCGGTACGTGCCGGTGAAATACATTCCCTTGAGAGTTCCGAAACCGATCCGCTTGAAATGATAGTTTACGGTGTTGCTCTTGAAAAAGGGAAACTCGATGTAACAGACGTGCCACTAGCAATGGCAAAACTTCAGATGTTCTTTGAAGTCGAACCGGTAAATTTTGAAGCTTTTGAGAAGAATTACACCAACGTTTATGTCGTTGCTTTGCGAAAACAGGTAGGATATCTTGGATCCAGGCTTCTTCGTCGTTTCCCGGATGATGTGTCAAAGAAAATTGGTTCACCGGAAACTAAGTTCACTTATGAAATGGAGCTATTATTCGATACTGAAGAACACAGAGTGATGTGGACAAAAACCAAAGAACACGACTATGCATGGGCGCAAACTTCAGCTATGGCAAAATCATATCAGTGGTTTGGCTATGATATCGTAGGAATGGACCAGGTGGGTGATCCTCTTGGCAAAAGAAATGTTACAATTGAAAAGCAATAAACAAATACCAACAAAAACTATATAAATTATTAAAATTATGAAAAGGACTTTGACAAAAAAACTTATCTTCCCGGGTCTTCTGGTTTTGATCGTTATTCTACTTGCCCAGTGCACATCAGCACCAGAGTGGCAAAAGAAAAACAACGACCTTGTTAAACAATATTCTTTGACAGAAAGGCAATTTGCCGGTCTTCCAAAAACAAATGTTGTTTCAAATCTTCAAGCCGGAAAGGTTACAACACTTGACAGCATTGCAAACACAGTTCTGTATCCTGGCGTAAATGCTAAAATCTACTGGGGAACCGGTACGATGGCAGGTATTCTCCAGCTTGAACCAAATGCAAAAATTCCTGAAGAAGTTCTTCCTTCAGAACAATTTTTATTTGTTCTGGAAGGATCAGTAGATCAGGTTATTAATGGATCACCTGTTACTTTGATCTCAAGAAAGAGAGAAGAACCTGATGGAACCCATAGCGCTACACCGAGAATTGATTTTGTATATCTTGAAAAAGGGAGTAAATGCGCTATTAAAGCCGGTCCTTCCGGTGCAAAATTACTTGCAGTTTACAGCCCCGTACGTCTTGACTACCTTCAAAAAGCAGGTGTAAAGAATGTTCCTGCTCAATCAGTGGATCTTGCAACCACTCAGGTTCCGAATGTAAAACCCAATCTGGTATATGATTTATATGAGTTTCAGCTGACAGCACTTACTGCAGGAGCAAACTCAAGATTGGTTACAGGTAAGAATACCCAGGTGAGTTTTATTTCGATGGATCCGGGAGCACTCTTCGACCGTCATATACATCCTGAAGAACAGATGATGCTTGTGCTGCGCGGAGGATGTAATGAAATTCTCCTCGATGGGGAACAGAGCATGGCAAAAAATAATGTAGTTCTGATCCCGGGCAATATGGTTCACGGCGCAAAAGTCGGTGATCTTGGCTGCGATGCGATAGATATTTTCTGGCCTGCAAGAGCAGACTATGCTGAAAAAGAAAAGGCAAGGCTTGATGCATACCATGTCATTATTCCTGAAGATGCCAAATTGGACTTGTTTATTGACGGTACAAAAACAAAACCTGGACTGACTTTCAGCGAAGGGCCTAAATGGATGAACGGGAAAGTTTATTTTTCGAATATGTACTTCGACCAGAAATGGACAGGAAGCCCGAAAAAAAGCTCAACAGTTGAGTTGGATCCAAATGGAACTTACAAGTATATTACTGAAGGTAAAATGCAGACAAACGGACTCTATCCGTATAAAAATGGCAACCTTCTTGTTTGTGATATGCTGGGTCATAGGGTTATTGAAATGACGACAAAAGGACAGGTTGTTAAGGTACTTGCCGATAAATATGATGGAAAGTCACTCGATGGACCAAATGATATTATAACAGATGCAAAAGGGGGTATTTATTTCACCGATCCTCAATTCACTATGGAAGCTGTAAAATTCCAGCCGGGAAGGGCTGTTTACTATCTTTCACCTGCGGGCAAGCTGACCAGACTCCTCGAGCCTAATGCATTTGCCATGCCTAACGGAGTTGTATTATCACCTGACGGGAAAACTCTGTTCATCAATAATACTTATGATGATGAAACATGGTATCCGGTTAAAAGCGATAAGAAGAATTATATCTGGGCATATGATGTAAATCCTGATGGAACCATAAAAAATGGTCGCCAGTTTGCGAAATTATTCCTGACTGAAAACGTACTTAACAGAAGAGGCAAGTCGACAAGCGCCGATGGAATGGCTATTGATAAACTGGGTAATCTTTATGTTGGAACCTATTATGGTGTCCAAATCTTCAACTCAAAAGGAGAATTCGTTGGTATGATAAACGTACCATCATTCCCGGTTAGCCTCTGCTTTGGTGATAAAGACATGAAAACCCTGTATATTGTCAGTTATAACTGGGTTTACAAGATCCGCACTAACATGGAGGGATTTGTTCAGTACTTATAATTAACGGAATTGGTGATGTTGAAAAAGTCCTTTGTGACCCTTGGTGATACCGCCATCGCGGCAGTCTGGCTCCTACGCTAAAATAGCCTACAAGGCTATTTCTTAACGCTTGGACCTCTTCGTGGTAAAAGCTAAAACATTGAACCACAAAGGATCACAAAGTACATCACAAAGGGACACAAAAAAGAAGAGAAAATTTAAACTACTTTTTCAACAGCCCATGCTTAATAAAAAACAGTCGCCATGCAATTCATGGCGGCTGTTTTATTTTGTCATCTCAAAGATAATAATCTGTCGAATTACCTTCCGTGTTACATTTCTAATAGCTTCCATTTCCAGCCTCTCTTTAAGTTGTGTCAGGTAACGACTAAAGCAATAGGGTTTCAGCTTGTTGCTGCACCTTTAACCTTCATCCTGATTCTGTACAATCCTTTACTTGCGGTGATATACAGACTTTTGAAATCTTTGCCTCCGAAACATATATTGGCGGTCCAACCTTCAGGGACAGAAATATTTCCGAGTTTTTTACCCGATTTGTCGAACACAGTGACACCACTGCCTACAAGATAAAGATTGCCATTTTCGTCAATTGTCAGTCCGTCGGAGCCCATTTCGCAGAAAAGCTTTTTTTCCGAAAGAGAACCGTCAGCATTAATTGAATAAGACCAGGTTTTTCGGCCCTCTATATCGGTAATGTAAAGAGTTTTGCCATCAGGCGTTCCGATAACCCCATTCGGTTGTAAGAGATCGTCAACTACGCGAACAACTGTTTTATGATCGGGTTTTAGGTAATAAACGCACTGTTTATCCTGTGTCATCGTTTTATGTTCCCAGTAATTTCGGACATAGAACGGATCACTGAAATAAAGTCCTCCGTCAGGAGCGATCCATACATCATTTGGACCGTTATATCTATGTCCATCAAATGATGCTGAAATTATTTCAACCTTTTTCTGAGGAGTGATCATCCACAATTCACCTTTGTCATCCGCACAGGTCCAGAGATTTCCTTTACTGTCAAATGCCATCCCATTCGAACGGCCGCATGGTTCCATATAGGTTGAGATACCTGTTTTCTCGCTATATATTAGTATCTTGTTGTTTGGCTGATCGGTGAAATAGATATCACCCTTTTTATCAGCAGTGGGCCCCTCGGTGAATGAAAATCCGTCAGCTACTTTTTCAAGTTTGGCACCATCAGCAATAATGTTGTTCAGAGCCTGGTCCTGGGCTGGAGAATTCAACGAAAGTGTAATAACGAGTATAATAAGCAAAAGTGATTTTTTCATGGTAGAAATATTAGTTTAATATGTTAATTATTCATTATCTGATTTTCCTTTATTACATTCTTAGCAGCTTCTTCCCCAAGTCTTTCTTTAAGTTGTGTAAGATAGAGGCTTCTTGGAGTGACATGTCTGTCCAATGATTCAATATGCCCTCTTGGTGCGGTGAGATCCTGCAGGGGTGCATTAAATATAACAGCATCTACTCCGATATGTCCGAAAGAATAGTTATTCGCAGTTGGTGGACTCTGACACAGAAAATCACCCTCGCAATTCCAGAATACGATATTAGCACCAGCCCAGCCAATGGGAAAATCTTTCCAGAATCTGGCTGTCAGAGGCGCTTTTACATTGTCATAGAGGACCCCGTTTACCCATCTGTTATGGGGTTCGCTAGTAGAGTAAGGATTAACTGCCTGACAATCGAGGTAAACATTACCACTTGCCTCGGAACCCTGCAGAACAAATGAATGTCGTCCTTTCTGTGAAAAACACCTTTGAACAAGACATAACTGGCCATTCATCTGGTATATAAATCGCCTTGCTCCCATTCTGATAGAGACCGGCTCCCTGGATTCACAATCCTGCACTGTTATCCATTTTGAACCTGCGTTGCTTTGTATTACACTGGTGACAAAGTGAAGAGCACTGATATTCCTTACCCATACATTTTTCGAATTGGATATAATTATAAAGTTACTAACGTGATTTTCATCAGAAAAATACTCATTCCCTTCATACCGGGTTTTTGGGTCTTCAAATGATGGACGATCCATATTCCCATAAGCAACTGTCCTGACTGCAGGATTATACTCTGATACTCCGCGCAGGTTTTCAACTCCTATCTGTTCGATACGCTCATCATTGTATTTAAGAATCTCTCCCCCGCCCCAACGAGTATCTATGGCAGTGAATATGGTTACATCAATGGTAACTGTATTTCCCTTGATATCGACAATTATTCTGTCATAGGTAATATTAAATGGTCTCCATCTGCTTTTGCCTGCATTAACACTGTCTTCACCGATAGCCTTTAACCAGTCCTGATTACCAATACGCCTTATCAGAACCTTGTCGCCCACTTTGAATCCCTTGGCTGACACTACATTAAAACTACGGGCACCAACCGGCACATATTTATCAGTAATTATCTGTTTTGTTTCTTCCTGCGGAGCTATAGCTGAAGTACCATTTATATTTATAAGTCCACCTCTGGAAGCCTGTCTTTCTTTTGGTATTTTACCAATTAGAATGGTTCCGATATCACTCATCCCTTCTCCCCGAAGCACAACACCCGACGCTTTTATATTAATCGGCTTCTCAAGTTCATATTCACCCATTTTCAGAAGCACAGCGCCTCTGAATCCTGAAGCGTCAGTAGGGAGGGCAGAAACACTGTCTATTGCTGCCTGGATATTTACTGAATTGTCTCCCATTACCGGCCAGACAATTTTTTTGATCGCTACATAAGGAATAGGTACACCTCCGCCTTTATACCCGGCATTGGAAAAATCAGGGATTTTATTACCCAGGCTATCAGCGACATATACTAGTCTGCCATTAGTGCCGGGATATACCAGGGATGTTGTCGGTGGAATATCTTGAAACTGGATATTACTTCCCAAAACAGGGTTAGCGGTGTTGACAGATCCCTGTTTATCAGGGTTGCCTGCAATTCCGCTGATAAAGAACATCAATACAACAAAAGAAAAAACCAAAATTTTCATGGTAAAATTGAATTTTGAAGTTAAATTAATCAATTAAAAAGCTTTTGTGCAAAATCATGAAGGATATATAGAACACCTTAAACATATTGTTGTACGAAACGCCTGTCCGCCACCCATTGACAAGCCTGTCATTGCCTTGTAATCACGTTGCGGAATTGTCATGAAGCATGAATCAATTACCGGAAGCCAGGATTTTTATCTCTGCAGTTTGGATCCCATCGGAAAAAGCTTTCAGATTTATCTGCCCGGGCTGTTTTACAGCCCTTATTATCACCTGGCATCTGCCCTGATATGCTTTTCGTATGGGTTTTGTGAAACTTTGATTTCCCAGTGGATCGGAGCTGCACACACCGATTATCTTTCCTTGTCCTTCGACCTCAAAGTTGATTTGGTTCCTGGCAGTTGGATTTCGAAGGCCTTTGCTGTCGAGGATTTCCACAGTCACGTAGCAAAGATCCTGCCCATCGGCTTTAATTGCATTCCTGTCAGCAGTTAGTGATATTTTCTGAGGGTTCCCCGCAGTTTGCAGTTCACACGTGTTTATCTCTTTTCCATTCCTGTAACCTACAGCATGCAAAATTCCTGGAGCGTACGCCACCTTATATTCGGCCGTAAACCGGGTTTCCCGGTTTGTCTTCATCCTCCCCAGTGATTTCCCATTGAGGAAAAGTTCTACCTCTTCACAGGAGCTATAAGCTTTTATTTCCATTGTCCTGCCTTCATATCCCTTCCAGTTCCAGCTGGCAATTTCATCCGGCCATGACCACTGGCTTTCAACCTTTGTTATCGGATTAAGCTTGAAGTTAAGTTCCGGTGACTTTACGAAGATTGAAAGCTGATCAGTCTTCCAGAGGGCATCCCTGTAAAATGACTGAGGTCTTTTCCATCCGCATATGTCTAAGTCTCCGCAATATGCATGAATCCAGGGATAAAAGGTAGTCTTAAAAGGAAAGCCGAGCCAGCCGATGCTTGCTTCACCCAGGTAATCGAAACCTGTCCAGACAAAATCACCGATAACCCATGGATAGTCTATAACTGCCATCCAGTTATCATAAGCTTGCTTGGGAAATGATTCTGTTCCAAGTATGATTCTTTCCGGCAGTCTTTTATGGTCGCTTACATAATTATTGAGTGCATAATTATACCCGCTGACGTCAAGGGTGGCGAAATATGGGTCCTTATCCGGGGTTGTAAAATTCACTGCAGATGTAACAGGACGAGTGGGATCCATTTTTCTTACAAAATCTGCAAGAGTGCGTGCCAGTGCTGCACCTTCCGGTTTGCCTCTTTCCGGAATTTCGTTTCCAATACTCCACATTACCACTGATGGATGATTCCTGTCGCGCATTATCATACTGCTCATATCTTTCTGCCACCATTCGTCAAAGTATAAGTGATAATCGTCTTTGTTTTTTTGTTCTTTCCACATATCAAATGCCTCATCGATAATCAGCATTCCAAGATGGTCACAAGCTTCCAGGAAAGCAGGAGATGGGGGATTATGGGAGCATCGGATGGCGTTAAAACCGTTTGCTTTCATAAGTTCGACCCTTCTTTCTTCAGCACGATCATAAGCTGCTGCTCCAAGTGGTCCATTATCATGATGCATGCATCCGCCTTTTAGCAACAGAGGTTTGCCATTCAGCATAAATCCTTTTTCTGCACTTACTGAAATACTTCTTATGCCAAAAGCTATTTCAGTACGGTCGAACATTTTTGATCGCTCATTGCCTTTGCCCGTGTATACTTCATTGATAACTTTATATAACGCAGGCGATTCAACAGACCATAATGACGGACTGGTTATATTCATATCCTGGTTAAATTCAATGCTTGATTTTCCTGATATTTTCTGCTCTGATTCCTTCATCACTACTTCGGTCCCGTCATTTTTCAGGATACGCGTCACAAGAAGAGCATTAATTTCATCAGGGAATTCATTCATAATACTCGTCTTAACATTGACCGTGGCATTATCACCAACAACTTCCGGTGTTGTTATGCAGGTGCCCCAATGATCAAAGTGCAGTTGCCCGGTCACAGTTATCCATATGTGGCGGTATATACCTGATCCGCTGTACCAGCGGGTATTTCGACCCTCATTTCTGACTCTTACAGCAAGAGTATTAAGTTTGCCGGCTTCGAGTTTTGAAGTCAGGTCATATGAAAAACTGGTATATCCATATGGATGGGTTCCTAAAGATATTCCATTGATCCAGATGTCTGCTATCATATAAATGCCATCAAATTGAATCAGGATACATTTCCCTTTGATATCATTACCAACATAAAATGTTTTTCTGTACCATCCTGTCCCTCCAACCATATATCCTGTACTGGAACCCCCAATAGCATTAGAATCAACCGGGGCATTGGTACCGGGAATATCCTCTATACTCCAGTCATGCGGGAGATCAATGGATCGCCACGAAGAATCATCAAAATCATGCTTCTCTGCATCTTGCATATCTCCCAGGTGAAAGCGCCATGATGAATCGAATAATATCGAAGTATGCCCATTCTTATTGACTTTTAATTCATTTATTTTTTCAGATTTTCCTGTCATGCCAGAGAGGCATATTAAACTGCACAGAATTATTATGAACCCTGAAACCAGATTTTTAATTATCATGATTTTGACTATTATTTAAGGTAAATGTACCAATTATGTCTGATACACCTGAGTTTCCAGTCCAATATTCTGGAAACCCTTTTTCTTTCGCAGAAACTATTCCGGGTCTAAACATGCTATCGATTCTCATTATAAAGAGAACACTGAATTAAACATCCCTTAAAAAAAGGCCTCACATAAGGTATCTTTCTGATACCTTTTAGTGAGGCCCGTAATGGTATATTAACCACCTAATTACGTCAAAGTTATTTTAAAGGAATCACCAGCTGTGTAAATGAATGTGCAGGGAAAGTGTATTGAATGTTATTTCCCTTAAATTTAACATCACTGGTCTTGATACCAACAGCCTCTTCGGTCTTTGTATTACCAGAAGTGATTGTTTTACCGTTAACTTCGTTTGCTGTGGCACTTCCGGTAAAATCACCAGTCTGTAAAACTATATTTGACTGGATATCTTTTGTCTCATGTCTGTTGACGACATTGACTACCAGAGTTTTAGTTGAGTCATTCAATGCAGCTGTGACGTCAAGATAAGGTATATCATCGAATATTTTATTACTATATTTTTCACAGTTGACACTTACATTGAGAGAAGTTCCATTGCAGTTATTGGAGAACAGATAAAACGGGTAAAATAGTGCGTTCTTGTAATCGCCATCCGGCGAAATGCCAACAAGGCTTGTTAACATTGTAATGTTAGCCATCTTAACTATATCAGCGTTCCTGACAAAAGCGTTCAGATGCTGGGCTAACTGTAAAGATCCGGTAAGGTTATTTCCCCCGCCTGCCCATTCATCAAATGAGATGTATATTGGCCTTTTTGATCCTGTTTTCATTAAAGCCTTCTGGATCAACGATTTTATTATTCCTATCCTCAGGTCAAGATCAAGGCCTAATGACATAACGCTGGAGAAACTGCGGTCACCTGCCGGTAATGCCTCATTTACATATCTGTGCACAGAAAGATAATCGATACAGCCAGCCATATGTGTCAGTACATAATCATCCCAGTCGATCCAGGCCATATCAGGCTTGTAATTTGAAGCTCCAACTGCAATGAATTTGACATTTCTGTCTGCAAGCTGCATCAGTTTAGCGGCTTCAAAAGCAAACTTGACATAATCTTCTGCATTTTTCTGACCCATCTGCCATGGTCCATCTATTTCATTTCCTAGAGCCCAATACTTCACATTATAGGGCTTTTCATTTCCGTACTTTTTTCTGAGATCTGAATAATATGTTCCTTTTTCAACATTGCAATATTCGATCCAGTGTCTGGCCTGGTCAAGAGTTCCTGTTCCTGCATTTATACAAACAAAATTCTGGGCCCCTATAAGGCTGGTGAATTTGGCGTATTCATCTGTTCCCATCTGGTTGGTTTCGATCTGGTGCCAGGCAAGATCCATCCTTGCAGGTCGTTGATTCTTAGGACCAATTCCATCCTCCCAGTTATAGCCTGATACATAATTCCCCCCCGGCCATCTTAGTGAACGAATTTTCAGTTGTGTGAGAAGCTGAATAAGATCTTTCCTGAATCCGTTCTCATCTGCCAGAGGAGATGAAGGATCGTATATGTTGCCATAAACAGTAGTACGTATAGGTTCAACAAAACCGCTGTAAATGTTTGGATCGATGGCACCTATTTTACGGTCAAAATCAATTTTAATGACAGCGGACTCCTGCGACAAAAGATTTCCGGAAAACAAACCGGATAAAATCATGCAATAGAGTAAAATTTTTAGTTTTTTCATAGACATTATTTAAGTTAATTAATAAGTTATATCCTCGACATCAGAGTCAGATAAATACCTGGTTTTAAACTGCCATCTAAAAATGTATAAAATAATGAGCATCGGTTTTCAATAATAAGTTATTTTAAATAGATAAATATCAATTATTTAATAACATGAACTCACCCCAACCCCTCTCTGCTTCGCAA
>OCZT010000266.1_pt1 | contig 49937 bp, 77 predicted proteins | sample 1539031 | NCBI WGS metagenome assembly OCZT01 (sample SAMEA3539308, study PRJEB22396) | soil metagenome | biome: tundra; feature: field; material: soil | place: USA | collected 2010-05 | depth 0.15 m
AGGCGGCGGCGGCGGCGGCGGGCCAGCCTTCACCGGTGGGCCTGAGGGACAGGGCGGCTCTGGTGGCGGCTCTGGCGGAGCGGGTGGCGCGGCGGCTGGAGGAGGCGGCTGCATAGTAATAACCTACTACCCGACTGTGGCGGCGCTGACGTACACGACACAGAACACCCTTACGAACACACTGGCGTCTCCCCCAGTATGGATCAAAGAGTTCAACAGCCGCGCATATTTCCTCTGCAACCCAGGCGGTGCCACGCCCCCTGCGGCATACTGTTCCGATCTACTGGGCGTGGCGAGTGGGCCTCTCTCGCGCAGCGCCGCGGTAACGGGTGTCATATTGACCTTTGGCAACAACGTGCCCCTGTCGTGTGCAGGCACAATGTCACTCACGAACATCGCAACGGGCGGCGTCTTGCAGGCCCTGTACATTTTCAAGGCGGCGGGCCAGGGTGCTCCTAACATATATCAGATTACAGGCGACGTTGGGACGACGAACCTGTCTCTTCAGGGGCTGAACGCAGGCATCACTACGGTGGCCCCCAACTCTCTCGTGTCCACACCCAACGGCCTCTTCTTCGTGGCCCCAGACGGGCTGCGATACATAGATACCCAAGGGCACGTACAGGCTCCCATAGGGTACAGTGGGACTGGTAAAGTCACTCCGTTCCTGAACGCCCTCCCACAGTCTCGCATCTCGTGTGCATGCAACGCGAACACTATGCGGTGTGCCCTGTTTAACCACGTCAGTGGCAGCATAGAGGACTGGTGTTATGACATGGTAAGGGGGGCCTGGTTCGGCCCACACACATTTCCATCCGGTTTGGTGACTGCGCTGGGCGACGGGTTCATAATATCACCCTACATCAGCTCCCCCACGTTCGGTCTGTACTCGTCCACGCTGGTGCCATCAGGTGCCAGCTCGTACACAGAGCTGGGCAACCCCATGGTCTGCAAGGTGGTGTCTGCCCTCGTGCCGGAGCGCAAGGAGATGGACGAGCTGAGCACAGTACGGTCAGTTATGTACGCCGGGTCCCCCGCAGCCGGGGCTGCGTACAACATGTCCATCATGGACGTGGATGGTAATGTGTTAGGCTCAGCCGTTATAATGACTTCAGCATCGGCGACTCTCATATCTCCCTACGACATAACATGGCCCAACCCCATCGTGTTTGATCGGGCGTCGGTTAGCATAAGTGTGACGGCCGCGGCGGGGGTACGACTAGGCTCATTCCAGATGCCAGTAGATCAGTCCGGTTACACGGTCCGCGGGCCGGGAAATTAGGAGAACATTATGGGTCCCCCTGTCAGCCCCTTCAACAATGCCAGCTTCTCCAGCACCCCTTGGGCCAGCGGTCCCCCGCAACAGTCGGGTGGTGGCCTTGGTGGGCAGTCAAGCGGTGGCGGCGGCTTCGGCGGCATATCAGGCAGTGGACAACCGGGGGGCGCCCCCGGCCCACAAGCGTCTGGCCCCCCGCAGCAGTCAGGTGGGGGCTTCGGCGGCCTGGCCACACAGTTACAAGGGTTGGGCGGCGGCGGCGGCGGTGGGCCACAGGCTAGCGGCCCCCCACAGATATCACAAGGTTTCCCAGGTGGCAACATCAGCCCTGTCGGACAGTTCGACCTCGGTGGGATGCTACAGTCACACGGCTTTCAGGGACCACAGCTCGCCTCGGCTATGCAGCTATTACAGGGGCTCATGGGAGGGGCAGGCGGCGGCCCATCCTCCTCAGCAGGCGGCTTTGGCGATCCCATCCAGGGCGGTGGCGTGGGCGGCCCCGGCTTACAGGCTAGATAGGAGAACATCATGGCAGGATACAGCCCCGGCCCATATGGCAACGCCACCTCGTTCTCAGGCATCCCGTGGACAGTGAACAACCCAAACTACAACCCTAACCCCTACGGGTTCGCAGGTGATCTGGCGGGCAGCTTCGGAGGCGCTCATAACGCGACCTATGGCGGCGGCCCAACCATGCAGAACCCACAAGCCACCGGCTATGGCAACCAGATAGAGGGTATAGCGGGGCAGTTAGCAGGCAGCGGGGCGGGCGCAGTGTCATCAGCTAAGGGCACGCAGCAGACAGTAAGTGGCATGGCTGACCAGATGCGCGCGCTCGGTACAGGGCTGTCTACCGCGTTCTCAGGCAACCTGGGCTACGCAGATCAGGCGTTGCAGACCGCGTTCGACCCGCAGAAGACCGCATATGACTATTATCTGAACCAGAACATGAACCAGACAGCGGCAGGCGAAGCCCAGTCAGGTCTGGCGGGCACACCATATGCGGCCGAGGTTGGCGCCGCGGCGACGGGCGCCTTCCAGAACGCCTGGCAGACTTCACAGGTTGGTCGAGAGGCGACGGGCGCCGCGACAGCCACAGGCCTCCAGAACCAGTATGAGCAGGGCGTGCTCGGCGGCGCAGGCCTCATCAACCAGGCGGGGCAGCTCGACCTCGGTGCGATGAGCGGCGTGCTCCAGGCCTACGGGTTGCAGGGGCAGAACCTGGCATCGGCGGGGCAGATGATACAAGGGCTGCTAAGCAGCCTGGGCATCAGCGAGACAGGGGCCTACGGCAACCCATTGACGGGGACACCCAACAGCTATTCGAACGCTTCGGGAGCATAAATCATGTCTGACACGAACCAAGGTGGCGGCCCCAACGACAGTATGATACAGAAGATTGTCCATATGGTTGGGACCCTATATGCCGGGCAGCAGGGCCAACAGGCACCCGGCGCACCACAAGCTTCGCCCCCGCAAGGTGGCGGACAGCCCAGCGGAGGCCAGGGGCCTGCTCCTCCTTCTGGCCCCGCTGGGCTACAACAGGCTCCGTTCAGCGGCGGCGGCGGGCACCCGTCGCCTGGCGGTGCCACTCCGGGCGGACAGCCCATGGGCGCCCCACAACCGCAACAACCCCAAACGATGGGTGCCCCACAGCTACCTCAGCAAGGCGGGCTGGAGCAGGCTCCGTTCAGCGGTGGTGGGCATCCATCAGCGGCTGTCGGTGCCAACTCGTATGCCGACTTCTCCAAGATTAACAAGATGCCCTCGCCCCCAACATGGGAGGATGCGATGGGGCAGGCTGAGGCCATGCAGAACCAGATGGGCTTCAAGAAGGTGGGAGACAACTCTGGCGTGGGCCTCGATCCGGGCATGACCAAGTCCATCATGGACAGCATGAACGAGCAGTACAAGACGCAGGGCGAGCTGCATGCGGGCCTGTGGGGGGCGCATCTACAGGCAGCCCACCTTCACAACTCGGACCTGGCCATGCAGGAGCGCGCGCGCAGGGACGACATGCAGAATGCCTACCTTAACAAGGCCCTCACGCAGAAAGGCTCAGAGGGACAGGCCAACCGTGATCTGAAGGGTAGGCAGGGAGATGTCCGCGCTGATCTGGCTGCTGACAAAGAGAGCGAGGTTGAGCGTAAGAATAAGGTAGATGAGAAACGCAAGAGTGTAGGGAATGCAATATCAGCCCTGATCGCCGGTGAGGGCAAATTGAGCCCCGAAGAGAAAGCCATGCTCATTGAAGAAGCCGGTCTACCCCCAGAGGCAGCTAAGCCGGGGTACTTCAGCAAGATGTTTGGTGGCGGAGATACACAGGGTGCCCCTACTAATAAGCAGTGGCCCACAGCCCCTTCTAACGACGTAGATATGTTGAAGGCGGGCAAGGGCACCGCGGCCCAGTTCGAAGAACACTACGGCCCTGGCTCCGCGAAGAAGGCGATGGGGCAGTAGATGGCGGATGACAACCCGTTCGGCAAGGGTCCACAAGCAGCAGACGCTAACCCGTTCGGCAAGGGTCCACAAGCAGCAGACGCTAACCCGTTCGGCGCGGGAGGTGGAGACTTACTAAGCAAGCCCATGCCCTCGTCCGCCGACCTTGTAAAGTCCGGTGACCTAAAGGACAAGAGTGACATATACAGTAAGGGCGTAGTGGCCACCGTGCCCCCGCCACTGCCAGATCGGGCCATCCCGGCCGCTATCGGCTTCGCCGCCGGTGGCCCCGTCGGCGCCATAGCCGCAGGCGCGGGTGCGGAAGCATACGGCGCGGCCAGCCATGCTATCGGACAAGGAGCGGAGAAGGCCGCTGACTATCTGGTGCCCGGACAAAAGTTCGTGAAGGCGGGACCGACAGAAGAAGTCCTGAACACAACTCCGTTCGCGCTTGGTGCCCCAAAAGCGGGCCTCAGGGGCGGGGCTGGGGTGCCCTCGGAGCCAGCGCCTGGTACGACCATACCGCGCGGACCTACACCCCCCTCAGCGGGCTCCGCTGGCCCCTGGCCCGCATTGAAGCCGGGGGAGGACCCGTTCGGCAAGCCGCAGAAGCCCGCGACCATATCTGGGCCGTTCGGAACCCGTGACCCGGTAGAGCTACCGGAGGCTACTGATGAACAATGGTCCTCGTTCAAACCTAATAAATATACCGATACCTCCATGCGTCAACTTGGTCCACCCGCCGAGGACCTGCCACCCTCTTACCGGGAGCCAACTAACACAACCTGGTATCAGGGGGTGAGACCGGGAAGTGCTTCGGAGTCGGCTCATTGGACAAGCAGCCAAGAGAAGGCTAAAATGTATGCGCGCGGCGGCGAGGTCCGTACCGTTAACGAGAAACAGTTCCACCCTGATGATATCGCCAAGATTAATTGGTGGCGTAATACAGCGGGTGGAACCCCAGAAGAATTCCTTGCCTCGAAGGCACCGAAAGACCTGGGGGCCGCGAGAGCACCCAAGCCTACAGGTCCTGTAAAGCGGGCTGACGTAGACGCCATAGACCTGGATCACTACCAGCGCCAGGGACAGCGCCAGGCTGATCTACAGGAGGCCAACGCCTCTACGCAGACGGCCATGGCCAAACACCTGGAGATGAGGGACCCCACAACTGTCAACGCACTGCTGGCTCATGCACAAGGAGACCCCGACGCCCTACCGCTGACACCGGCGCAACAGACCATATTCGATGAGGTCCACGCACCCCTACAGTCAGAGGTGTATGACCTGTATAAAGATCGAACTGCCATGGCCCGTATGGAGAAGTACTCAGACGAAGAAGTGGATGCCATGCAGAAGGAGTTCGACCCGAACTACCTGTCGCGCATACCCGAGAGATATGCCGAGAGAGAACTAGGCCTGGGTCAAGATGACATGGACCCCGTGTCTGGGCCATCCAAGGCCCGTGGAGAGACACGTCCTATAGACAACAGCAGCCTTCAACAGCGTCGTTACCACGCCATACAGGATAAGCAGGGCAACCGCGCCATAGTCTACATGAACGACAAGAAAGAGTTCTCCCTGGTACGTCCCGATGACCCACACGATAGAGCCATATTCGAGGGGGACTGGGAGACAAAGGGCGCCATCATCCGCGAGATAGAAGAGGCTACGAAGGGTAACGAGACACCAGAGAAATACATCAAGGACCCTCTAGTGGCCATGCAGATCACCAAGCTACGGCTCAAGCGATCCATAAATGAAATGGCCCGTACCAGGGAGAAGAAGGCCGAGATGGTGGAGCGCGGGTGGGCCACCACCGACAGTAAGGTAGCACGTAACAAGGGCTGGCGCCCCACGGCATTCCCTGGCATGAAGGGCCTGTTCATCGAGCCCCGCCTGGTAGCGGCTCTGGACCGATGGGGCGGGACCAAGACGGACGGCGGCGGGCTTCTGGAAGGGGCGATAAATGCCAACCAGTATATCACCAGGAGTATGTTCGGCATACCCATCCCGCACATTCTGAACGTGGGGGTAGGGTTCCTAACTGACCTGCACTTATCGTCCCCCAAGAATTTCCTAAAGGCCATACAGGACATGCAGGGCCGCAACAACGGGTTCTACAGGCTCGTGCAGGAGCACGGTGGTGCCCTGTGGACAGGTGGCAGCAGAGCACAGGAGGTGTGGCCCCACTTCGAAGAGATGATCCGGGTCATGTCGGGCGAGGTCAAGGCCCCCAAGGGGCTGGCAGGTAAGGCTGCGGCACCCGTGAAGGCCTGGTGGAAGAAGTCGCACGACGCTATGGCCTACGCTCAGGACCTTATGCTGCTGACACAGATACATGACTACATGCAGAAGGGTCCGTTGCACAAGGCCATGGGCATAGACGACGCAGTTAGGCAGGCTCACAAGGCTATACCCCCTTACCGCATCCCTACGGAGGTACCCCACCCTGAGTTGGGCAACAAAGTAGCCAAGCTATCGCGGGCTCCATCCGCATTCACGGAGGACCCCCTCGGGAAGGCGATAAACAACTTCGCCCGCTACCACTATTTCACCATCCAGCAGTCCATGGCCCCCCTTGTAGCCACCTTCAAGGCGGCGGAGGCAGCGGCCCGCGGCATAGGCGGCGATAAGGAGGGTGCCCTGCGGGCAGGCTTCGATGCGCAGCGCGCGCTCAAACAGACTGTCCTGCTCGGCGTAGCCATGGCGTATGTCATGCCGTGGATAGACAAGAACTACATCAAGAAGTGGACAGGAGACGAGCGGGCTATGATGACTCGACACGGGGCGATGGCCATCGTGCAGTCTGCACTGGACGTGATACACGGTAAGGCCCCCTCATGGGAGCAGCTAGCCCTTGGTGGCATATCTCTTTCCCCGGTAGCCACCATGTTTGCCGAAGTCGTGAAGCACTACACCCTGCCGGAGAAGAACTACGGCAAGGCCGCGGTGGCGGCTGGTAGCACCTCCGAGACTTTCGCACAGATGATCGGCAAGCTCCTGAATGATGTGCCCATATACACGCAAATCAGAGGCGCTCTACCACAAGGTGTGCGCGGGGTATTAGAGGGCAAGACACCCAAGGAGAAGAACTGGCCGGAGGCACTGCTACCGTTAGGTCCTGGCCTCACACATGAGCCCTATTCAACGGAGCCACCGGCTAAGAAGCCGCGGCGAGAATAACACACAGGAGATGAGCATGACTAAGCCTACAACCGGACAATACATGGATACCAAGTCCCAGGGTGTTTACCAACCTGGGGAGCAGATCAGTTGGCTAGTCCAGCCCTCGGGCGGCAGCGGAACATACTCGTACACCATCACGGATGGGTTCGGGAATGTCCTAACATCCGGCCATGTCGCATTCGGAGCGCACGTTACCTACACGCCAACCAACGTCGGGTACTACCAGCTTAACCTGACCGGCACAGGGACCATCCCGACGCTCACCGCAGCCGTGATCCCACTACCTAACGTCTGGGGGGTGGATGCCACCCCCTACGGACTGGGGCAGGATCAATACGCATCCACTTGGGACAACCGCTATGGCTTCGGGCATCAGAGACGCACAGGATACAACGTCGTAACGGGCCTCCACGACACCCTACCCTTCGGGACCACACAGCTCGCTGCTTTCAAGAGCGCCTACACAGCAAAGATTAACCAGGTCCTGACCGAGGGACAGACCAGCTACTTCGACACGACCCAGGGGCTCACTGTGAGCGATGCCGGGCGCATCGAGTTCTGGAATGAACCAGAGAACGAGATATCACTCCCGTACACCATGATGAATGGTGATCTGACACAGTATGCACATGAGTTCGTCCCGGCTATGGCCGCTGGTTACGCGGGCATCAAGGCCTCGAATAAGCCGGGCACACAATTCCTGTTCCAGAACCTGTTTCTCAACACGGCCGATGCGTTCTTCACAGCGGGCGGCGGCGCCTGCTGTGATGGCGTAGTCTGGCACCCCTACAACTGGGGGACCTGCGGTCCTGCGAGCCCGGAGAAGTGCTCCTGGTTCCGGGGCACATGGCAGGAGCAGGGCTCGACACTGCTGGACTATGCAGCGATGCGTGCGCACTCTGGCGGTAAGCCCGTCGGCGTGAGTGAGTTCGGGTGGGCGAGCACCGCAGAGCCGGGGTTCTCGAACCAGGCATACTGGGTGGTCCGCGAGGCTCTCCTGCTACAGGCGCAAGGCTTCGGGTGGATAATGCCCTACAAGATCGCGGACGTGCCGTTCTGGCCAGAATGGGAAGGGCTCAACTTTGGCGATGGCTCGGCCAACCCGATCGCCCCGAAGAAGGCGATGGTTTCTTTCGCGACACTCACCCAGACCATAGCCAACCTACCATACGCAGGGCGCCTATCCTCGGGTAGTAACGCATGGGCGCTTTTGGTCTTTGGCAATTCGACGCGATCGGTTCTAGTGTTCTGGGCCGCGGTACTTGCAGGCTCACCAACGCTCTCGACCACGTCGCTGCCATCCGGTGTCACAGAGACAGACCTCTACGGCAACACACGGGTCTTGAGCAGTGGGACCTACTCCAGGGTGGCTGGGTATGCGCCGGTGTACCTCACATTCAACTCGTCACCAGCGTTGGTGGCGGCGGCCTTCGGAAGATCACTCATAACCGGCCCAGCTACTGGACTGTTCCCCGCATACACCGCGGACTATTGATGGTGTTCACAGACCCGGAAGAGTGGGATCAGGATGATGATGAACTGGTTCTGGACCCGTGGGGGGAGCTTGAAGAAGCCCCTCCATGGTATTGTGAAGGGCCTTCAGAATGATAGCCGGTGTGTGCCGGTGGTTCAGTACATGTGGTAAGTCGAAGTCTATGATGATGCAGCGGTGCTGCGCCGCCATGGGGTCCGATATATCGGCAGTCTCGCGATAGGATATGTTCATTGAAAGTTCTCCTTATAGACCCGTGTGGTGACATGCTCGACCTGGCTCTACGGGCGCAGGAGGCTAAGCATGAGGTTGTGTATTATATAAACCCAAACGAGTGCCACTACCACCTAGTCGGCAAAGGCCTCGTCAAGCGCACTAGTGACTTCAAGCCCTGGCTTACTTGGGCGGACATGACGGTGCTGGCTGGCAACGACAAGTACCTCAAGGTCATCGACCGCTTCAGGGCCGAACACCCCGAAAAGGTCATCTTCGGTTCCAACCAGGTAGGCGCTTCGTGGGAACTGGACCGCCTTGTGGGGATGCGGGTTCTTGAAAGTCATGGTATCAAGTGCCCTCCTACTAAGTTGTGCCACTCCTACGAGGAGGCCGTGGCGTATGTCAAGAAGCGCGACGATGCGCGCCTAGTCTCCAAGCCCTGTGGTGACGCCGACAAGTCCCTGTCATACTGCTCCAAAGGACCGGAAGACATGCTCTTCATGCTCAGCAAGTGGCACAAGGCCGGGAAGATCAAGGACGCGTTCGTCCTTCAGGATTTTATTCCTGGGGTCGAGTTCGCGGTAGGCGGCTTTGTTGGCCGCGATGGCTTCGCGGGTGGATGGGAGGAAAACTTCGAGCACAAAAAGCTCATGCCAGGTGAGATAGGGACGACTACGGGCGAGATGGGCACCGTGCTCATGTTCACAAAGTTCTCGAAGCTCGCTAACCAGGTGCTTAAACCGCTTGAGGACGAGCTTGTCAAGATCGGGTTCCTTGGGGATATCGACGTTAACTGTATCATTGATGAGCATGGTACACCTTGGCCGCTAGAGTTCACTACGAGGTTTGGTTACCCTGCGCTTCAAATACAGCTCGCCCTCATGGACGGCGATCCAGTCACCTGGATGTACGACCTCGCCAACAAGGGGACTAAACCCGAATTCAAACAGGATACGATCAGCCTGGGCATTGCCATGGCCCTCGCTCCCTTTCCCTATGAGCCCGCGCCACTTGAGATGGTCACGGATTTCCCCATATACGGCGTTACATCCTTCAACAAGATGAAAATCCATCCCTATCACCTCCAAAAGGGCCGCGACACCGAGTGGGCCACGGCCGGGCAGTACGCCCTGGTTGTTACGGGCACCAGCGACACGGTCACGGGGGCCAAAGAGAACGCGATGCGCACGCTGAAGCAGTTGAACATACCTGGCGACGTGCTATACCGAAATGATATTGGGGACAAGTTAAGCAAATTTATACCAGAATTGCAGAGGCACGGCTACGCCAAAAGCTTCAAATACTGAACCCCTGCCAGCAGTCTAGCAGGATCATCCATGGCACCGGCTATCATTAGGTTGCATGTCCTACACACCACCCCCCGTACATCCCCAGTAACGTGATCGTGGTCTATATGTGTAGCGCGCCCGCCGACTAGAAGGTCCCCGCAGCACGCGCAAGCACCCTCCTGCGCTTCCAACATGGCATCGAACATACCAGGTAACAACCCATACTTGACAAAGCGATGTCGTTCAAGCAATCCTGGCTTGTTCTTGTGGTAGTGGGACGCCCGGTTAAGGCGTCCCACGTTCGGGTCTTTGAAGGGCATGCCAAGTCGTTCAAATATTAGTCGACGATCTCATATCTAATGGCACCTCTTATGACACCCCAGATTGCTAGCCCGATTATGATGAACAGCATATTAAACGCCCACCATGTGGCCGGTGCATAGGCGACCAGTAGCCCCACCCCATTAACGCCGAACCATAATGACCCGATCCCCTGCGCTGTGGCTATTGTGTTATTGCTAAATTCAAACTTCATCTCTTCCTCCTTCACTCTGTCGGCAGTCCCATACCACTCAGGATGGATGCCACGTCCTTGTACGGGTTAGGCTTGGTGGACTTCTTCGTAACCTTCACGGGGGCCGAGTCCTGATATGGCTTGTTGTCTAGCGCCTCCGAAGCAGCCTGCTTCTCTAGAACCGCCGCCGCCGCGTGCGCCGCCACTTTATGCACTACAGGATCGCTGGAGAACGTAGTGAACCGCTCCTTGTTCTGAGGCGTGGTGGACAGTGACGCAGCGGCCGCATTCGCCGGAGGGGCGAGGTCCAGGTACGGCTTATCTGAAGCATATTGCGCCCCAGTACTACCTGATATACGGGCACCCCCCTCATACTGCATGCGCCGCGCAGTGCCCTCCGGCCCCCACAGCATCTTGTCAACGGCATCCGGGTCACGCCGGAGTGTCACCACCTCTAGAAGCTCGTCACCCTGCACATATCCCTTGGGCTCGAAGATCAGGTTGCCCATGCCAGGCCCGAACACGACAGTGAAGATGCAGTTGCCCAGCGACAGGGATGTCTTGCCCCCATGCCCCGCCTTGTCGGCCTCGATCGCCGCGCGTAGCTTGCTCGTCGCCTTGTCCCAGTTGTTGAACGCCGCGGGCGGCAGTTTGAATAGCCAAGCACCAGGAACGCCCATAACCTTGACCACGATATCCTTGTGCTCCTTACACGCGGGCACTGCCTTGCCGGTCTTGACGCTGATCGCGGAGCCCCACTTAGACATGGGGCACTCCTTGCACCCTCGTGTGGCCTGCCCAACATGAGGGTGGGCTGGGTCTGTAATGACGGGCTCCTGTGAGCCGGGCTCGAAGCTGACGCCGTCCTGCGACGTACAGATAGGGGCCTGTAGGTCATCATCATTGAACGCTCCTTGGTACAAGGCCCGGCTCTTGGGCTTCTTACCGCCGAGGTAGACGAAATAGAGCTGGCGCGGGTTGGGAGCCTCTGTCGTACCATCGCTTGTCTTGAAGGTGAACACGTTGTCCCTGATGGACAACTGGTCGGCGAGTTCGCCCCGCCCCCCGGACTGAGCATCAGCAAAATCATCGGCTCCGAAAGACATTTCCGCCAACCAGGCGAACTCCTTGGATGCTACTAGCTGTTGGGCCATGTTATTCCTGCTCCTTGTAGAATTTGTATGCAGCCGCGGTCTTGGAGGCATTATCCTTGGCAAGATCATATGCGACTTTGTGAGCCAACACAACCTCATCGTACTTATCGGCACTCTTCTTAGAGACAGCCACCGCTTCACCCCAGGCCTTATAGGCCGCCACCTTGGCGGCTGAGGCAGGTACGGAGTCCTTAAAAGCTTGATCATGATAAACGTATGTCATTTTCACTCCTCATTTTTTGTGTTTTTCCAAAAAATTTCCCATTCATTTTTCGGAATTGTCATTCTCACGGTGTACCCTTATAAGATGTAGCTCATTATCATGATAAGCGTATAGGCTCCAGTTGGTAGCAACCATCACCCATTCATTCCAGACACACATAGACACGACAACTTCCCCTTCTGGAAAGCCTGTAATTAATCTGGTTGCAGGGTCCGGCTTCCACGCCCCTGGATGTACCACCTCTGGTGTCTTCAGGGGGTATACCACCTTTGGTGGCTCCCGGGTAGGTGTCTCCAGATGTACACCCCCGTGTGGGTCCCAATCCTTGATCATTTCATACTCCTCATCCATCCGGTAGCTGTATCAACTCGTAGTCCTTGTCAGGGCGTGGCCACATAGTAGCGTGTGCCCCGTTGTCCGAAACGTAATAGATGGAAGGTGCACCGAGCACCAGTTCAAGCTTCGGCTTATCTAGTATGCGAGCCTCGAACTCCTTGTAGGATAACCGTTTAAGCTCGACCACCTTATCAGCGGGCACCGCCGTTTGCCACCAGCGGCTCGGCAGAACGTCTCCACCGATCTTCAGCGCCCAGCGATGCGGCCGTACATCCTCGCCACAGAACGTATAGTCACCCTTCCTGATAATCATGGTGTGCCTCCCGCACTAATGCCATTCCTTCTATTAACCCTCTAGCTGCTTCCTCATCTTCTTCATACGGGGTTGGAAAATTCTTACATACAGCAGCAACAACGTCCGCTTCCTCAGCAGCTTGCCAACGAGACCAGGAAGCAGCAGTCTTGGCACACCGGGCTGCATGGGCATCATTCGTGGCTATGTCGCTCTCCTTATTCATGTCATGCCTTCCTTATGTGAACGGACGTGTAATCCTCGATCTCTAGGCCAGGCAGACTGCCCTCGTTCTCCTCGGCATGCTTGATCACCTCATCCTTGGCTACGTGCGCCGTTAGGCAGTCCTTACGTTGTTCCCACCCCCGGTACACCCAGTCGAGCCAATCCGTGCGATTATCCACCTTCACCCGCTTTACCGTAGTGAAGTACGACGTACCGTACTCGCTCTTGAAATTCTGGACACCCTCAAGGTTCATCTTGATGCCCAGAGCACCCAGTATCTCCTGCATCTTCTCTTCAAGGGGCTTGGACTGCGCCTTGTACTCCGCAAGCAGCACGTCACGGGCTTCCTCGATGGCCTTGTAGCCACCGATCAGTTTGTCGGCCTTGTACTCAGCCAGCTTCTGCACACTCGACTTCCCTTCATCTACCTTCGCTAGTGGCGCTATTGTCGCGCCGTAGGCCCCAGCCGGGTTATTGTCAGTCAAGTTTCATCTCCTTCAATTTGAGGATTACACCCTGCAACGCCTGGTTGCTCTCTAGGCGCTCGTAGATATCCCGCTCGATCGAACACCCCGACATGCGGATGATATACCGCGGCCTCGTCTGGTTGACCCCGTTGATACGCTCATTGGCCTGCATGAAATACTCGGTGCGGTCGATGGGTGCATACCATATGATAGTGCTCGCCATGGATAAGTCAATGCCCCTAGCGACTGGCCCTGGGTGTGACAACAGGACGCGCTTGACCGAGTCCGTCTGCCAGTCGTGCAGCAGCTTCAGCCGAGACTGCTTCGTGGTCGCGCTGTCGATCAAGGAGCACACTGAGCCAAGCCTGCTCGCCAGCAGTGATAGGACGCTGGTAAGAGGGGCGAACACTATGATCTTCCCCGGCACCCGCGTAACCAGCTCCTGTAGCATCGCCAAGCGGCCGGATGCATCTACAATATGAGTATGGTGTTCCGCATCGTAGACAGCGCCGCAACTGATCTGTATCAGCTTGGACCGGAGCGCCGCCTGGTTGACTGCGCTGATCTCCCCCGCCCCCACCATTATCGACAGCTCTGTCTTCAGTTCCGCCATCTTTTCCTTTTGCTGAGAGGATAGAGGGGAAGCAAGGTCCATTACCGCCAGGGGGGTTGGGGTGAAACACTGCTCTTGTATAATCCTGATCGACGGTTGGAGTAGCTCGTCCACGAGTGCCGCCGCCTCCGGCCGCGGCTTCCGCCTGAAGGGGCCATCCGCGGTCGTCGTCATGTCCATCCATGTCTTGTAACTCAACTTGTATGCCGGATGGGCTAGCCGTTTCAATCCATACGCATCCCCCGGTCCATTCGGCGTAGGTGTCCCCGTCAGAAGATACACGAAAGATGCTGTCTGGGCTAATTTTGACGCGCATTTGAAAGTCTCCGTTCCTGTCTCGCGATAGGTCGTTGCCTCATCGAAGATGATGATATCGAATTTCTTGGCCAGAAGCGCCGCATATAGGCCCGACGGGGGCTTCATGTATGTGCGCAAAATCTTGCCCTGGGGTGTCTTCTCTACCACACGTTTCGGGCGCCCCATGCGGAGCGCATCCGGGTTAAGTAGGTAGAAGTCGGCATCCCTATCCAACGCGGTGAGGCGCTTGGCAGCGTCCGTGTGATGCAGCATCTCGAAGGACCGGCGACCGAAGAGGTGAGTCGTGATCTCATTTGACCACGTTTTCTCAAGCGCATTGATATCGGATAGGACCAGACAGCGTAGGCGTTTATCCGACTGACCCATGAGCCAGTCCGCGGCCCACATAGCGGCACGGGTCTTACCTGTTCGCAGATCGCTGAAGACGAAGCTCCGCGGGTTCCGAACCATGAATGAAGATACCTGCTTCTGAGTGACGAAGGGTTCGGACCCGGGCTGAGACGGCCAGTCATAGTCTTCCATCGGATCGGGCGTGTCAAGATCAAGGGCCTCCAGCTTGAGAATGTTATCAAAAGTGCGCTCAACAGCACAGTAGCCGGGCTTGCGTGCCTTCACGAGTACGTCAAGCCCAGGGGTCGAGCACTCATCATCCTCGTAGATGATGTATTTGTCATTAGCGAGCATTAACCCACCCTATAATCTCCTCCGCCGCCAGGTTCAGCAGCATGAACAGCAATCCCACTACCACGTATATATACCCTAGTATGAATACAATGGACGCTATGAGCAGTGGTGTGAATAGAATGAACAATACCACATCTATTACGATCATGGCAGAACCTCCCTAACGTCTTCCCAGCAGCGAGCCACCACACCAATACCACCAGCAGCTACAATCTCGCCCAGGCATTCGCGCTGGATCGTTGACAGCCTGCCACCTTCAGCCCGCTTGGCTTCGATACCGATCATGCGGCCCTTGTAGCAAGCGTAGCAGTCGATGCCACGCTTGCCGAAGCCGGTCTGCACCGGCCAGAACTGATAGGCCCCGAGAGCCGTCAGCCCATCCTTGATCTCTTTCTTGACTTTGCCCTCGGGGGTCATTATTATCACACTCCAACAATACTTCCATCACGAAGCTTCTGAACCACAGCGTCGTAGCCCATATCGTACCCGTAGTTCAGCCCATATACGAAGGCATAGTTGGCCACGATAGAGAGCAACAGCGCAATGATGAAGGTGCCGAAAAGATGGCGGGCAATGAACTTCCCTATATTACGTACTCGGTAGAGGTTCTCAGCCCGCCAGTCATCGATGCCGCCGTCATTGCCGCCTTCATCTATAAAGTTTCTCATATTCACCTCCTTAGCTCAGTAACGGAAGTAGCTTCGTGATCAACCACACCAGGACAACGGCGAACACAACTAGCCGGATAAGCTGGGTGATCAGCGGGTCAGGCGAGAACCTGTCAGTGACGATGATGATGATAAGTGCCACCACCACGACAATGATGATCGGAACCAGAAGTGCGACCAAGGCACTCATTTCGCCTTACCCTTCTTCTTAGCGAATGGCGGGGGCGCGGTGCCGTCTGCCTTCTTACCAAACGGGGGTTTGCCTTCCGGCACGGGTTTCTTACTCTTTGCCATCTGTTTCTCCTTCGTTACCATTTACCATATACCATGAGATAAAGCCCCATGGGTGCTGTAGCGTTGCCGCCACTTGCCGATCCATCTCATAATCTTCATCATCGAGCTGTTCCTCGCGCTCGCGACTTCCCTCCTTATCGTTCCACTTCTTCAAGTAGTCCCAGCCGGGCGTAGCGGCGGCGGTTAAACCCGCGGCGATCTCCTGGCGCACGTAGACCTCCTGCGCCGTCTTGATCATCTCCACAATAACCTCACTATCAACCTTATGTTGCTCCTCTAGGTCCTTATGCAGCTCTTGGATGTATGTGATCAACTCTTCCGAAGTAGCCATATTTTGCTCCTCTAGTGTGCATACCTCTTCATGACCAGGCCCTCCGCGTCGAAGGGTGGACCGTCCAGCCACCAGGGCGAGGGGAGACGGGAAAACTCAAGCATACGCTCTAACAACCAGTCACACTCATCATCAGGGGCAATCCCAACATACTCGTCGTGTACCAGGAACACTGGGCGCATGCCCAGTTCCCGGTGCGCAAAAAGCATAAGCTCGGATAAACGTATACGGGATAGGGCTTGACAGCAAAACTCCGTCAGGCCCCCACCCCAGTATTTCGTGTATCCCTTCGCCCGAAGCTGGTCCACGGAGTCGTTCGGCTCCGCCAACCCCCCGCGGTAAACCTTCCTGAACCATGATTTGACCTCCGGGCACCATACCAACTCGAAACGACATTTGAGCCCATTAGGAAGAACTAGGTACTCGTTCGAAAAAGTCAATGGGGTCCCCTCAAGATGGCACTTCCCCCCGTCAGCAATGTAGGGGAGTATCGCGTCACACCTGCCCCAAAACTTAACAACGGCGGGGTGCGTTCGCCGGTAATAATCCACCGACCCATCTGTCACCTCGCGGGGGAAGTCATAGCCCGCCGCCTTCGCCTGCGTGGCTGCCTTGTCCTTGCCCTTGCCATAGCCACACGACAAGATACACTCCTTCTTGGCGAACTGGCGCTCTACAGGGTTCTCCGCTTTGGTCACAGGATGCTTGAACAGCGCCGCGGCGGTTTCGCAGTACAAGTCTCGGCCCGAGTCTAGCGCGTCGAGCTTGTCCTGCTGCCCGGCGAGCCCGCACAGGATGCGGTACTCGACCTGGCTGAAGTCGATGGCGAACAAGCTATTTCTCGTCATCCTCGACATTTGGGTCCTCCGCGCATAGCCCCGACCGCATAGGGCCGTCATGGGGCAGGTTCTGGATGTTAGTCTTCTCGCCGCCGCCCCACCGGCTCGTCATAGCGGCAAAGTATTTGAGGTAGACCGGCAGCGGCCCGCGGCGACTCATGTCCGCCAGGCGCCCGGCCCTGGTCTGTTTGATTGTGCTCTTCACGTCCATGCGACAGCGGATAAGCTGACCCACTATGTCGTCCCTGTCCGCGTTATCAATCATATAGGCGTCTGAGGCGGCCACACAAGGGTTCAGACCCTTGGCGCCGGGCTTGCTGGGCACCTCCTCACCAAACGCCTCTAGCAGGCGCGTGAACGTGGCGTTGGACGACAAGGCGGCCTTGGGCACCCCCAGCGCAGCGAGCAGCGCCGTCTTGCGCGCCTCCTCCTCCGAGGCCAGTTTGTCGAACAGAGCAATGTCGCCGTACATGCGCGGCTCCGTGTACATGCGTACCGTCAGGTCAATAATCTCCAGCTCGTCTTGCGGGAAGCCCTTGACTAGCTCGCGGAACACCATCTCGGTCAGCTCGCAGTCATGGGCACAGCCATCACAAAGTTCGCTTTGCAGTCCGGGAGCCATTCCTTCCCAACGTTTACCTCGAAAATAATTATACGGTACGGTTTTTGGTGTTCCCCCATACCGTTCTGCCAGGGCGGCAAGACTGGCGGGAGCGATCGGTCCATTAACAGCGTGAGCCATTGAGAGGGTGTCAAATATAAACGCCGGGTGGACATGGTAAATCTCCGATAGTATGAAGCCATCGAACTGCGCGTGCTGCATGATAACGGCCGTGTCGTCCCAGTCCTGGTGTTCGCACCAGTCTTTAATACCTGGCGCGTGGATTACCTCGGGTTTCACCTGATTATCAAACGACCTAACAGCGAGGCACAAGGCCTGGAACCGAGGGTCACGAACATAATCTTCATTCGTCATATGCGACAGGCTGAACCCATCGTCATCATAGTACGTCTCGAAAATCCAAGGTCAAAGTTCTCACTTTGCCTGCTCCTCAATCCAAACACAAGAGCGAATGACTTGTGAGACGTGTGCCTGTGTAATTCCGAAGGCTCCCGCCACGTCTACTTGACGCAGCCCCAGCCCACACAGCTTCCTTATCTCACGGGCTTTATCCATGCTAAGCTTCACGTATGTTCGGTTACGTGCCTGCTGCGTCCTGGTAGCCCATACACAATTATCAGGACCATAGCCCTCTGCACCATCAACACGCTCTAGCGTATATTCTGTACCAGGCTTCGGCCCCATATCTGCAATGAAAGTGTCGAAACTCTCCCATGCAGGGTCCATGCTTATGTAGTGTTTGTACCCGTGTTTTGTAGCATCCTTAGCCCTTTCTTTCATCATTTGCCAGGATCGGTATTCGGGAGACGCCACACGCTTACCGCCCACCATCGCAGGTCTGTATAGAGCACTCATGCTACTGGCCTCCAAAAACGTCGTGTCCGTAGCCCACGGCCGTCCAGGTGATTGGCGTGCATGTCCCGCGTCCATCCACACGACCTCATAGCCTGCGCGATCTGGCGATCCAACCCAGTATATATCCTAATATTGGCCATCCAAGGGCTAAGCTTTATTTCGGACATCGTTATCCACTCCCGCCCCTCGTCCACTGTGCCAGCCAACTGCGACAACGTGTCCGCGAGTTGCGGCGCCGATGTACGTCCTTCGTGTACTTCGCGCTCCGCCGCCCATAACTCCATCGGTGGGTCAAGATAGGCGCCGTGCGCCGCTTCGCGGGCGACCGCCTCGGCGAAAAGCTGATCTCGATCATGGCGCAGCTCCTCTAACTTGAATTTCTCATCGCCACACTTCACACACCAGTAGCGGCGGGCGCCGGTGTGGTCCATCAGGTAGTCTTCGGTCTCGTTCGTCGTGCCGATCAGTATGGTGCGCCGCACTGTCACATCGGTATCACGCCGATACGCCAGCCGGGCCTCGTCCAACGGGCTCGACAGGGCGGTCTTGATGCGCCCCTCTTCAGCGCGACCGTGCCCTTGCAGCTCCGCCCACTCGTAGAACCAGCAGCCTCGGAACACCTCGACCTGCGACCGCGCATCCTGCCAGTTGATCGCCTGGTTCTTGAACCAGGGACCACCAAGTATTTGCACGACCGTGCTCTTCCCAACGCCCTGGTTGCCCTCTAGGACGAGCATGTGGTCAAAGGGAACGTAGTCCTCGCGGCGCGCGCGACGCACTGCGGCCACGAGGGTTGTGGCACCATAAAATCGGTTAAGAGGAGTGTCGCCAGCTCCGAGGTAATGGGTAAGCCAGGTGTCGATACGGGGGGTTCCATCCCAGACAGACAGTCCTCCCAGATAATCTCTAACAGAGTGGTAGGGACCGACCACTTCACATAGTTTGGTGAGTGCATCATTGGTTGCTCCTGTCCCTGGGTCCGTGTTGCCGCACTGCTCCATAACAAAGTCTCGCGCGCGGATGGTTACGGTGTCCGTCTTACGCTCCCACTTATCGTGGAGCTTGACCTCATACTTCCCCGTGAACTGATCATATCTCCCCCGGACCCCAAGGCTGAACAGCGCCCAGCAGGCGTTGCGGTAACTGCGCTGCGCCCAGCAGCCCTTGTCGTTTTTCTCCGGCCCCACGTGCAGCATCGCTGCGCGCGCCAGCTCATAGGTATCTCCCGTTGCGGCCAAAGCGAGCAGCTCGGGGGACGGTACGAAGGGGGCGGCGATCGGCGGGGGGCCGGTCCCAGATAGGACTGGAGCCGGGGGAGAGGGGGTCCAGCCCGCTTCCTGAGCCATGTGCATGAGGGTGCCGGGCGTGATCAGCTTGTCGAGGTGTGTCTCCCGGTATTTAGGGAAGCCGTACCATGCCTTGTCAAACTCCTCATCCGTATGCTTCGACGCGCGCCGGGACCAGTCCAGCCACATGTTGCGCCCTACATCATTATAAATCCATCCCAGCTCATAGATGGCAGCGCCCACACGGAACCATGTGTCATATGGCACGTCGTCACTGTTGGGTATCGCGTCGAGGGCGGAGCCATAGAGTGCGGCGGTCTGGTCGTTCAAGACCGCGGAACCCTCAAAATGCGCAGCGGGGGGCTCTGGAAGGCCCTCGACCTCCGACAGGTAGGTCAGTAGCGGGGCAAACTCACCAAGGCTGTAGGGACCCATTGTGAAGAACACAGGATGCACCATAACCTCAGTCTTGGGTGACTGCTTGCAGTTGAATGTGCCGGGGCAGCGCAGGATGCGCGCTGGATCGGCCGTCACGGCTCCATCGGCCTTTAGGCCCTTCTCCTTGCACGCGGCCTTCAACCCCGAGGCATACGGTTGCCAAGCGGCGCGGCTTATGTCCGCATTCAGTGTCCAATAAGCATGCACACCAGCCCCAGATAATACGAAGCCAGGTAGTGGTATCTCGACAGCCTGACAGAATGAGACCACAGCCCTAATCGCCGCGGCCTGGGTCTCATATCCAGTCTTCTTACCAACGTCTAGGTCGAGGTAGAATGCGCGCTTGGCGCGCACATGGTCCGCATCTGGGTTCCATTCATCCTTAAATGCAGCAGTCGAATAGAAGCAGTCCGTGTCACCATGTTGTGACATACCACCCCATAGCTGCGTGATGCTCGCGGCGCTCTCCTTCTTCATGAATGACTTCCCGCATCTATAGCGGAAAGAGTACGGTCCCTCGACAGGAAGCACGCGCGCGAGGAAACTTGTTGCAATGAGCTGATCAGTAGCCATATCTAGGCACCCCAATATGAATTAGCTCTTAACCAGATGACTATTCCAGCATCCCAGCCCACAACATATCGCGTTGGATAGCCACCCCAGTCATCATAAATCAGCGCGCCCCTAAGCCCCGCCGCGAAGCCATCCTCATAACTATCCATCATTAATCCTTTTTAGCGTGGAAGGCGGCGAGAGCGGCCTTCAGCTCCGCATAATAGCTCACTGCGGCGATTTGCCGCTTCAGGCGCTGCTCATCTGCCTTCAACTGAGCATTAATCTGGGCGGCGGCCATGGCACTCTTTGCCCGAAGCTCAGCCTCGTAGTGCTCATCATTCGGATTTAGCGTCATCTCCAGTATCTCTTGCTGCGTGCGCAGCGCGAGCATGGTCGAGTAGGCAAACTCCTCCGGCATAGTCTCGGCCGAGGGCAGCGGGACAAACGGAAGCACAACAGGCAGAGTCTCCTCCGCCTGCTTCATCTCCGCTTCATATGGGTTGAATTCCCTCACTGCGCATCATCCGGTGTATCAAACTCATGATAGCGCCGGTAGAAGTCACTGTCTGCCCCATTGTCATCGGGTGCGGGTGCATAATATGGCTCACTATAGTATACAGGGGGCGAGCGCTCTTGCCGGTACTCTGGTCTGCGCTCATGGACGTGGAAAGATATGGCAGTGAACGCCACTAGTGCGAGGGCAATCTTCATCATGGCCCGCCAGTAACGGACGACCAGGGGCCATTGGGGCCATGAGCATTAGGATAGCCACCCTGCGCCGCTTGCGGGTCAGTGCGGGCAGGAGCGGGGAAGCGCCGGGCGAGCGTGCGTGCCACGTCAAGTGCATCATTAGCAGCCTTAGCAGACGCCAGGGCTGCATCGAAAGCCCCCCATGCTAGGTCAGCAGTGTCTTGGCTCATTTTTACTCCTTGTGAGTTGCAACCTTTAATTATGATCCGAAATGACGCGGGTGTCAAGCCTCTTATTTAGGCAGCCGTCTTGTCATCCGGTGGTATACTAGATTTGAACATGCCCTTCAATTGAGCATACAGCGCCAGCTCCACCTTAAACAGATCGTGTTGGTTATCAGCTCCAGCATAGAACGCGGCGCCAGCTCCAATATAAGCACGTCGCGCGTCATCCAGCTCGGAAGGCGCGCCGCGCCAAGTTGCATGTTTGGCCTGCTTCCGCACGTCAAACCGTTCCATAGGTGTCATCATTATTCTCTCCCTTATTCAGCTCCTTGTTATAAACTCAACATGCATAGAAGACACGTGCTCCGCGTCACGATACTGGAATGTGTTCAGCGGCGCCACGAAGGTGCACCGGCGCGATCATAGTCGCGCATGGCCTCGCCAACGCGCCAGAGCGGCTGGCGTATAGATAGGATGACAAAGCGCGCTACTCTAGCAAAGTTTGCTGGGTTCTGTCTGGCGTAGCGCGCTATGATCGGTTGATGCTCGGCATACATGGTTCAGCTCCGGTAATCTGTCTCAATCCACCCAGTGATTGCCGCCGTTAATGCCTCTTCGTCAGCCGGGCAGAGGTTTAACTCATCCGCTAGTAACTCTATATTGCGGCTTAGATCAGTTACACGGCCGATGAATGCGCCAGGGTGATAATCACCATTAGCGCCGTAGAAGTTACACTGTAGAAAGCCATCGCTTGTCACGATCGCCTTGCCGACAAAACTTGGGTAGTCCCGCCCTCGATCAAGAGCACACTCTATGATAGCACCTAATTGTGAGCCGCGTGTAGCCTCGCATGCCTTATTTTGCCAGTTTGCCATTGTCCTTACTCCCCCAACACGTTGAACAGCCCGCCACACGCGGTTATAAACCGGCCATAGTCGAAATTCGGGTTGCTGCTACGACACACACGCGCTATAGACTTCACATCCATTTGCCATTGTAGCTGCTTGTTCAGGGACCAGTTTGCGCCCGGCCTGTTGTCTTTCAACTCCGTGGCTAGCGCGTTCAAATCTTTCCTCGTGATCATGATGTTTACTCCCCGGGAACATCCCGTTCATGCCGCACCGTAGCGCGGCATGAACGGGATGTCAATACTTTATATATATGATTTCTACGACGCCAGTGCGCTGAACCAAATACACACTTTTTTGCTTCAGCGCGCGCCCCGCCCATTGGGCTATATGTCGTATTTGATCGCCAGAGCCGAGCGGGACCGCGACAACATACGATATAGCGGCTTCGTGTACGTCACCATCGCCGTCACACCACGCGCCTTCACCCTCTGTGATAGTCACGCCACCAAAGGCATCTATAAGCCGTCTCCTTAAACCCTTATGCACCTCGTTATTCTCGTCACCATCGTTGTCATAGACCGGAAGGATAATCTTTGCCTCCCGCAACTCTGGCACCTCATAATGTGCTACAGACAGCTCCGGTTCAGTCTCCGGCTTGCCCGCGTCATAGAAAGGTGTTGGCTTGTCGCCCTTGTTTGGCCAATCGGCCACATTCGTTAAGAAGCGAACGGGCTGCCCACTGAATTCATATGGTGTCATGTTCATACTCCATTGTTAGGGTTCAGTCTGTATCCAAATAGGCGGGCGTGACGTTCCGCAAGCTCGCTTGCGCCGTCGCTGTCACCCTTTTTGACAGCCTCTTGCCAGTTACGCAAGACGGTCGAGTAGAGAAACTCGCGTTTGCCGTGCCGGACATAGCCGGATAGTCCCTTGCCTTTCTTAGATCGTGTCATGGTTTTTGCTCCTTATGCGCCCCAATATGAACAGCGGGCAGGCTCGTCGCAATCGTCGCAACCGAACTCGTCTCCAAGCCAGTCACATAACCTCCCGCATCGCCAACAGTGGATAGCATCGGCTTGTTTCGCGGGCTTGTCAAGTGGTTCTCTCACTACCACTGATTTATCGAAGGCCAATATTTTGCGTGACACGTCACGGCTGAAGAGCACACCGAAGCGCGCATTCGGCCGATCGTAAGCAAGTAAGAAGGCATGTTGCGCCTCGCCCGCGTACCGATGTTTAGTTATCCTCGGCCGCTCAGACCCATAGTTAACTGCTAAGATGAAGTCTTTCACGATATCCTCCCAAAAACTGCTCTATCTCTTCGGGCATGTCATCCCAGTCTGGGTCAAGTAAGGGCACAAGGCGCGGCACATCACGATCAGCAAGGAAAGCTAGAGCTTGTGTGCGCCGGTCATACTTTGTCACATGAAGCCGACCGGGGACATGTCCCATGCGATCGCGCGTTGCCGCAACCGATATGTTTTTTAAGACCATGGCAGTCCCTCCACTATATCGCCGCAAGCGATCCAAAGCAAGCGGCTGAGGTTCGCATCGTGGTCTATCCCGTCGTCAAGTTCGTAGTCCCGTAGCACCTCAGCCACATCAGCCGGTTTCGGCTTGGCGAGCTGGCGCCGTATGGCGGGGACCGTGCGCAGCTCCGCTATATCCTGGTCACACGTGCCCCGATGTGAACCGAGGCGCGCCTGCGCTTTCGTGATGTTCAGTTCGATCTTGCAGTTTCCCGATGCCCAACACATCACAATCCTCCCGATATGGTGAGCCCGATAAGGAGGCCACAAAATATGGCCACTAGTGCAGTAAACATGGTTTGCTCCTTATGTTAGGGCTAGAACGAAGGCGATTGCGCAAATGCAAAAGCCGATCACGGTTGCAGTAAACATGGTTTGCTCCTTCCTTTGAAGCGTGGCGCTTCGCAATGGGCGCGCACGCCCACGCCGAAAGGTCACTTGATATGGTCTCCCCCAAACTCACCAGCACGGCCAGTTAGCTTCCACTGTGTACGCGCTTGACGCGGGAAGCGTTGAAGCGGGTGTCTCCCCTCGACAAGAAGAGGCTTCGGTGCTTTGTGGCGCGAGAGACTGCCAAGGGCAGCGAGTAGCAAGAGGGCGTCAACGTAGCTTGTGTGGTCGATCATGATTGCACCTTTGAGTTGTAATTCCTATGGTTTGGGTTGTAATTCCTATGGTTTAGGTTGCAGGCGCTTTAGTGTGGAAGCCCTAGCAGCGTTTGAACTTTGTGTGATGGCTTCCGCCTACATCGCTCATTATCTGCTAGGGTTGGTCATCGGAACACTTTATTTGTCCGCCCGATGTTAGAGGGAAGCCTGAGTGTGCGGCGCTTGCAGTGAAACTAACGCTCGTTGACCCGGCTTGCTTCCATTTGTCTGTTCTACTCGCTTTCCGAAGAGGTGTCAAGGGTTATTTTGTGTGCGCCTTATAGATAGTGATGATCGCCGCTACCTCGTCGCGAGAGAAGGGTGCGACAAGAGACAGGTCGTGGCCCGCGTTTTGGTGCCATTGAAGAAAGCGAAGCATCATAGTTCGACGTGCATCGATGGACGGGCGCGCGCCCTCCGCGTCGAGGCCTTCATATTCCACCCGCCAGTTGCATAGCTCAATAGCACGAGGCCATAGCTCTTTGTTAGTCAATTTGTTGCTCATGGTGTTATCCGATCTATCAATACCCATCCGCGCCCGTTCCACCAGGGCATCTTTGATGGATCATTATTCACTGGAGGTTTTTTACCCTTAGTGCATCTTTCCCAGCCGTTGCCCTTTGGTGTGTGCCCACACACCAAAGGGCACTCAGTATGGTGTGTAAATGTTTCGTCGGCGATCGCCCTGATTTTATTGCTTCTTTTCTCAGTGCATCATATATATTCTGATCTATGTTTATAGTAGGCATGTGATTTATCCTTTGTATGTGATCATATAATCATAACATAGCGTTCAGCGTTTGCCAAGTCACGTTTCCGTGATTAAAACACAACATTTTTAGCGGCTGTGTGGGGAGAGAACACAAGATGTGGTAGGTCGAGGGCGCCCTCCCGCGTTTTCGAAACACAAGATGTGGTGCTAAGCCCAAGAACACGACATTTTTTTTCCCTAGGAGTATTTTTGTCTTTATGTATGATGTGATGTGACCCATTCCATTAGAACTGCCTAGCAGTATGGTGTGTTGATGTGTTTTAAGTGTTGATCCTAACGATATCAATTACTTCGAACCACACACGTTGAGTGCCTGCAATCATCACTTCGTGCCAACTCGAACAATATCAACTAGGTAGCCATTTCAAATGCGTGTTGATCGCATAGGTTGTATATATAGCAACTCGGGGAAACGGGCTGTTGGGCGGACCCTGGAAATATCTTTTACTGTCTCTCGAATTCTACAACCATTTTCCAGATTTCACTTGACACCCCCCCCGATCTGTGCCATACTACAAACTACCAATTGAGCCGAAGTCTGGGAGTCAGCGAACCGGATAACGCCTGACGATAAGACCGAGCGGGTGTGAGGCCCGCACATTCATACGAACCACATAGGAAAGGATACTGAAATGAACATGTACCCTGGTGGAACCCACCTCGCCAGCCCACGTCCCATCGGACCCCCCGACCCAGTCATCACCTGGCCCAGAGTCTGCTACAGTGTAGACTCGTCTACCACGTCGTCTACATCGTGAAGTTCTAACCAGTCGGGTAGGAGCAGCTACCCACTACCATCAACCAAGGAGCACAACATGGCAATGATAAAAATCCACAACGACATCTACGATATCATCAAGACCGAGCCCACCAAGCGCGGCATCCGCGGTGCCACCCAGCGCATCAATCAAATCCTGTCGGAGCATTGCAGCAAACAGGCAGGTGTTGTACCCCCGACCTACCCCGACGGAAGCCGGACCACCCCCGTCGAACACGTCTCCCCGAACAAGAACCAAGCCGTCTGGTTCGATGAAGACAACACCTGAGGGTGTCATGGGGAGAGTATCAAACGGCATATACGAGGAGCAACACATGGACAAGAATGAGTATGAGTGCCGACTGAGGGCACACCAGGCGGAGCGCATAGCCCTGTCCCTAGATCACATAGCCCTGTCCCTCGATCGCATAGCGTGCAAGCTGGAGGAGGCATCGGGGTTCCTCTTACCGAGCGTGTTCTCTCCCCCGTGTCACACCGCGTACCCTGTCACGTTCCCCCCCACCACCTACCCCCCGTTCCCCCCCGCCTGCTGCGACTCAACATCAGGGGGTGATACGAGAACACCGGTTAACATCCAATGAAATTAGTACGCTGCATGATAGCCCCCTTCCGCAACCTGGCTGGTCTCAGCCCGGCCTTCTGGTTCCGCTGGCACTGGGCGGAGGGAGACTTCACCCCGTCCGGTGCCGTCGCCTACTGGCGGACAAACACAGCAGGGGTCAAGGCGTTGATCGCAGTAGACTTCGTGCTACTGCTGGGCCTTGTCGCCATGTTCTACTGGTTCAGCGGGGCACAGTCATGACTGAGGAGCACACGAGATGGACCTACGAGCGCGTTGCATTGCTCGGCTACCTGGTAGGGTCTGGCCGTAAGGTAGAGGCCGCCGCGGAAGAGCTGGGTGTGACTGCCGGTGACGTGTACCGACAGGCCGCCCGTTTCGGCCTATCCTTTCGAGCGTCACCCGCCATCGGTATGACTAACCACACCTACCGATCTATCCAGATGGCGGCGCGCCGCCGAGGCATAGATACGGCCACCCTCGTCAACCGCGTGCTGAAGTTGCTCGGGGCCGACGCTACGTTGTTGGAGAACTGCATCGACGATGATGCCTCACACACCTACTTTGCGGGGTTCCAATGAAGTACATACAGATCATCGCCACGGCCCTACGCCTGTTTCCTTTCCATGTACTGGGCCTGATGACCCTTGTGATTGTGTTGACATCCTCACTAATGGCGATAGCCCCCCACCACGCGGCCTACCCCTTCGGCCACTCAGCTAGTACCACCCTAGTGATCTGGTATAGCAAGGGGGGCACCCTCCAGAAATTCTGGCAGGCAGAGATAGACGGGGAGGCTCGCGAGGAGTATGTCGAGGTCCGCGGCCGGTGTGCCTCCGCTTGCACAGTCGTGCTGCACAACCCACATGTGTGTATAGCAGCCGGTGGCAGCTTCATGTTCCACCGGGCGTGGGAGATCGCCCACGACGGTGAGGAGGCCACGCCTAACCCGGAGGCTACGGCGGTCGTGTTCAGCATATACCCCGAGGGGGTCCAGGAGTGGATCACGGCGCGGGGTGGCCTAACTGACTTTCCCCTAATCATGACAGCACAAGATGCCTGGTTGGCCGGAGTGGAGAGATGCAGATGAGCAAAACCGCAAATTGGTCTGACGCCGAGTTGGCCCGGCAACACACCGCCAAGCTAACTGCTGCTGACTATACAGCCCGGCGCGCGCGGGCATATGAGTTCTGGACTCACAAGCTTGCCGAGTCTAACTGGGATGACACGACTACGTTTGTTGCCAGCCGAGCGGCAGACGCTGCCTGGTATAATACCATCGCCAAGGACTATGCCGCCGCCGCCGAGGCCGCCTGGCATGCTGCTGAAGACGCGGCGGCAGACTGCGGCGGGGGTGCAGGATGACTTACCAGTTCCGCAATGCAATCGCAGCCACCGTCTTCAACCAGAAGTACAAACACGAAGGGGCGGAAACATGGCCGGAGCTGTGTCGCACACTTGTCGAGGGTGTGTGTGCATCGGAGGTTTCTCGACAGGACAAAGATCAACTTGTCCAGTACATGTCCGACATGAAATGTATCCCTGGGGGTCGGTATCTATACTACGCAGGGCGCCCACTGAAGTATTACAACAACTGCTTCCTGCTTCGAGCCGAGGAGGATACAAGGCAGGACTGGGCCGACCTTTCGTGGAAGTCGGAAAACGCACTTATGACAGGCGGCGGCATCGGAGTTGATTACTCCGTGTATAGACCCGAAGGAACCCCCCTGTCGCGTACCGGTGGTGTAGCGTCGGGACCCATATCAAAGATCGACATGATCAACGAGATCGGCCGCCGAGTTATGCAGGGGGGTTCCCGAAGGTCAGCCATCTATGCGTCGTTGAACTGGCAGCACCCGGATGCTCAGAAGTTCATCGTGGCTAAGGACTGGCACCTGTTGAAGGTGCCTGGTACTGACCTGACAGTGGCAGACTTGAAGCGGCTGGACTTCAACTGGCACGCCCCTCTTGACATGACCAACATAAGTTTGAACTATGACACGGCGTGGCTGAACGAGTACGAGAGAACTGGGCAGCCGGGTGAGACGTTCCTGAAGAACACCAGGCAGGCTCTAACGGGCGCGGAGCCAGGGTTCAGTTTCAATTTCTACGGCAAGGAGCGGGAGACGCTCCGCAACGCCTGCTGCGAGTTGACATCGGAGGATGACAGCGATGTGTGTAACCTGGGGTCCGTGAACCTGGGTAACATCGAGAGCCTGAGTGAGTTACGAGATGTTACGGAGCTGATGACCAAGTTCCTGGTGTGTGGCACCCTGCGCGCTGATCTACCCTACGATAAGGTGTGCTGGGTGCGTGAGAAGAACAGGCGCATCGGGCTTGGGCTAATGGGTATCCACGAGTGGCTCCTAAAGCGCGGGCAACTGTATACGGTTACGCCGGAGCTGCACACATGGTTGGGTGCGTGGAAGTGGAGTAGCGAGATCACGGCTGACAACATGGCGGATGAGTTGGGGATAAATCAGCCAGCCGGGAAGCGAGCGATTGCGCCTACCGGGACCATCGGTATGCTCGCGGGTACTACGACCGGTATTGAGCCCATATTCGCGGTAGCCTACAAGAGAAGGTATTTGGAGGCAGGGCACTGGAGATTTCAGTATGTTATCGACGGAACGGCGAAACAGCTAGTACAGGATACAGGCTGTAATCCCGATAATGTCGAAACCGCCCTGGACCTAGCGGCTGACCCCGAGCGCAGACTATCTTTTCAAGCGGATGTTCAAGATTATGTGGACCATGCAATCAGCTCGACAGTTAACCTTCCCCCCTGGGGAGACCCCTTGAACAATGAGGATACTGTATCCACGTTTGCAAGTACCTTAGCCAAGTACGCGCATAGATTACGGGGGGCTACGTTCTACCCGGATGGAGCCCGCGGGGGACAACCATTAACTAGGGTCCCGTATGCCGACGCCGTGAAGCATGAAGGCAAAGTCTTTTCGCATGATATCTGTGAAATAAGTGGCCGCGGGGGGAGTTGTGGTGTATAGTAACCCAGATGATAAGCTAGAGTACTACAGGTTGTGGCGGCTGCGAAACAAGGATCATTCCAAGCAGCGGCGCAAGGATAGGCGTGCCGTAGACCTAGCGGTTGACAGAAAACGTAAATACGGTGTAGCGCAGGAAGAGTTTGACCACATGTTTCACGGGCAGGATGGATGTTGTGCTATATGTTTGGCGCCTCTTGTTGGTGGCCCGAGGCCGGTGAATGTGGACCACGATCATGACACGGGCTTGGTAAGGGGTCTACTATGTCTTCATTGCAATACAGCACTGGGTCATTTCAGGGATAGCCCTGATATCTGCCGAGCCGCGGCCGACTACTTGGAGTACAGTCAATGACACAGGATGACTTCGATAGCAGCGGGGCCTGGGGTCTGTTGGCCACTGCGGACCTACAAGATTGTGACACAGTGGCTATACGGGACGAGCGTTACATCAGGTTGTTTGTAGAGGAGCTATGCAGGGGGATTGGCATGCGGACATTTGGTCCCTGCCAGATCGTTCACTTTGGGGGGAACACCAAGGTGGCTGGGTACTCCATGGTGCAACTGATCGACACCTCGCTTGTGTCTGGTCACTTTGTGGACTCGTCGAACGCCGCATACCTGGACGTGTTCTCCTGTAGGTACTTCAACGCCAGTGTGCTGCGGAGCCTTGCGGAGGACTGGTTTCTACCCAAGCATGTCACCATGCACGAGATGCTCCGGGGGGCTAGGCGTGACACATAAGGACCTGGAGGTTCGTCGTGCATACATGCATGAATACTACCTACTGAGCACCCGGTGAGCCCCTACGATATAGCTGAGGCTGACCGGCTAGACATGGCTAGCCAGCTTCTGGCCGATCCTGTTGCTGCCCACGAGATCATATTTGCTGATAGCCACGCGAACAAGTCGGCACCTTTTCACGCCGAGATGGTGAGGGCATTCCATAGCTGGAATGAGAACGAGATTTTCCTATGCTTCCGCGGCAGTTCCAAGTCCACCAAGGCCGAGGAGACTATTGCGCTGCTAGCGGCGGCCGGGTTGCTTCACAACTGTGTGATAATCGGGGACAGCTACACACGGGCCGTAGATAGGGTGAAGACCATACGCCGCCACGTTATGTCTAACAAATGGATCAAGTATCTCTTCGCGAACCAGGCCGGTGTACTGGAGGGTGATACGTGGACGGAGGGCAAGATTGAGCTGGCGTCTGGTGCCTTGGTATGGGCACTCGGACAAGGGCAGGCGGTGTTGGGCACGAAGCACGGCGCCTACAGGCCCGACTATGCGTTCGCAGATGATCTGGAAGACGCAGAGACAGCAGCTACGGAAATGAGCCGGAACAAGCTGAGTGATTGGTGGTGGTCCGAGTTACTGCCTGCCCTGGCCCCCAAGGGAGAGCGGCGCGTGCGCATGGCGGCAACACCGTGGCACCCGAAGGCCTTAGCTGTACAACTGTCTAAGCATCCTGCCTGGGTGGCACACACTATTCCTATAGAGTATGTGGATGACACAGGCACGCGCCGAGCATCATGGCCCGACAGGTTCCCCCTGACTACCATAGACGAGATGAAAGCGCAGTTCATAGTTGCGGGGAAGCAGAGGAACTACGCAATGCAATACCAAGTCGAAGCAGTGAACCCCGAACTCCAACTTTTCAAAGCGGAGCACTTTCACGTCGAACCCCGAGTACGAACCTGGGAACCCGTCTACGTCGCATACGATCCGGCTAGAAGCACGAAGGAAACAAGCGCGACTACAGGCATTGTCGCTGCTTCTTATGTCGGACGAAAGCTTGTCGTATGGGAAGCCCGTGGACCCCGAATTTTACCATCCGCAATCGTGGATGACATATTCCGAATGGAGGAGAAGTATGGCCCGATCGCTATAGGGATTGAGAAGGATGGGCTCGAAGAGTTCCTGATGGAGCCTATACGAAAGGCGCAGATGGATCGGGGGCGCATGCTACCTATTCGCAAGCTGACGGCGCCGCGCCGCCGCGGCGGCGGCAGCAAGGACGACTTCATCACCAAGCTTCAACCGATGTATGAGCATGATGAGATCATATTTGCTGGTTCTGAGGAGGAGTTCAGAGATGCAAAGCAACAGATACTGGGTTTCCCCGTTGGGGACAAGGACATACTTAACGCCCTCGCCTACCTTCCCGAGTTACGGGGAGGTGAACCCATATACAACGACTTGTCGGGAGATAACATCTACGGAGGCGAACTTAGGGCCACTGGACGATGTACACTGGCAGTCAATGCAGGAAGTTTCGGAACGACTGCGGTGCTGTTTGAATACAAGGGCGGCATCCTCTATGTCCACCAGGACTGGATAAGTGACAGTGCGCCGGGTACTATACTTAATTCGATGCTGGAGGAGGCGCGTCTCATTACGGGCAAGAACTCGCTCGTTATTGTTCCGCCTTTTCATTTCGACACTCGCAATAGCTTCGGTCTTCTTCCCGCTCTACGCGGCATCGCTGAGGCCCGAAAGGGTGGTGACATCATCCGGGGGCGTGAGTTCCTACGAAAGCTGCTACGTATGGAGGTCCGTGGGAGCGCGGCTGTGCTTCTCGGGGAGAGTGCTACCTGGACCAGACGGGCTATGTCAGGGGGCTTCGTGTGGGAGGCCGGTAAGACCGAGCCCAAGTCCGGTCTCTACCGTACACTGATCGAGGGGCTGGAGGCGGCGCTGGCTCCCGCGGCCTATGCGCAGGTGGATCAGGCGCAGCCGATGGCTGTGACAGCAGACGGCGTGAGGTATGAGACGGCCGATCCGAGGTCACGGATGTTTGAAAGCTGGAGGCAAACTTGACAGGCGACATCTTACGGTGCAAGCTACGGTAGCCAGGCTATCTTGCAGGAGAAGAACGTGCAACCATTTTTTGCGCCCAATGAGCTAGAGAGTACCCTGTACAAGGAGCGCTTAGTTGCAGCAGCGGCAATAGCGTCTACACAAGGGTCCGTAGCTAACATCCTCGCGCGACCATACTATCCGAACGTTACCCCGAACATACCCAACCTACCGACCGTTGTGGATTTTGAACACGGTACTTATTCGAGCGACCTTGCCGGATACACGGCGCTTGCCGAGCAATCGTCCATTTTGAATTATTTCCTGTCAACAGTTCGCGGAACTCCCGGCATGTCATGGGGTGCAAACGGCAGTTGGAATTCCGTTGCAGTAAATACCTCCCGCATAACCTATGATCCCATCACAAGGCGGCCCGAAGGTCTTCTTGTTGAAGGTGTCGGTACGAACTTCGCGAAAAACAGCGGGCTTCAGGGTGCGGTAGCCGGGATCGTCGGTTCAGGCGGGGCATTCCCGACAGCATGGACCGCAAACGCGCAGACCGCGTTAACTGCGGTTCCTGTTGTAACCATCTCAAACATTACAGCAAATTCCCTTGATGTTAGGTTCAGCGGGACACTGGGCGGGAGTTCTGGCACGCTGTCTTTGAACGATTATCTACTTGCTGCTCCGGCACTCGTGTCTGGCAATGTCGTGTTTGCCTCTACATACCTGCAACTCGTTGGTGGGACAACGGCAAATGTGCTGGGTTTTAAGGACAATTTGAGTGAATACACGAGTGCTATGAGCTATGTAGGGCAGGCATCAAATAATCAAGTTATTACGTCTGCGATACAGTCGGATATCCCATTCCCGCTACAATGTAGTAAGGTGATTGCAACGGCTACTGGCGCGAGAATTATTCATCAACTTACGTTATCGTTCACTACCGGCCAGCCCATTGATATGACCTTTCGAATTTACACGCCAATGCTCGAAGTGATGACGGCGGCGCCGGGCTTCCCGACTTCGCCATATCCTGAGAACGCGGCCACTGTCACCACGTCATCCGCAACGCCATGCGTTGTCTCATGGGCGGCTCACGGATTGCCTGCTGGAACGCCTGTATTCTTCCAAACCACGGGTGCTCTTTACACCGGGCTCACGGCCAACACGGTTGTTTATGTGAGCACGACCGGGCTGGTAGCGGGGGCGTTCCAAGTTGCCGATACGCAAGCTCATGCGCTTGCTGGGACCAATTCAATCGCCACGAGCGGGTCACAGTCCGGTGTCCAGACCTGTGTTGCCGGTATCAGAAGCGCGGATGACTGCACGATAGCCAATGCGGCTGCATATGTCGGCGCGGGGGAGTTTAGCTTCGCCATAGAAGGCCGGGCATCACAGGGATGTGACACCGGCACGCTGTTTGAGATCAGCGACGGGACTGCGGACAATCGGATTACCCTTCGCGTGGCGGCGCATATCTTGTACCTGTCGAGCGTGATTGCGACGGTTGCCACGGACAAGGCGCTAGGTCTATGGCTTCCCATGACGCGCGGCCGTGTCGCAGTGGCAGTGTCGGCAACCGAAGTCAGGGCTAGTTTCAACGGCAAGCCGGTGGTTTCCACAGCTACAGCTCCGGCCACGAACTTCACAAAGGCTGTGTTTGGGAACGGTGCGGCTGGGTATTGGAATGGCACAATCGCCTATTGGGCGCATTACACGACATCCCTTGCGTCTACCCAACTAAAGGCCGCATCCCTAGGGGGAAACGTTTTCCTGTATGACGATTTCGACAGGCCAAACGGGGGGGCTGGAAAGGCTCCAACGGGCCAAATCTACGCACAAGCGCCAGCGGCTGGTGGTGCTGTTGTCGCCGCCATTGCATCAAAAATCCTGACTGCAACAGACAGTGGTGGTGCCTTGACCGCCGCTTATACTGGCGTTGATACAGGTAATTCAATGCCGTTTATGATGGCTGCTGCCGCTACGTTTTCCGCAGGAACTTCCGGGGGAAGCGCTGCTCTAGTCAGCAATCCAAACGGCGTTATGACAGCGGCGGAAGTTTTGCTGCTATCAATCCACAATACATTCACAAACCTGAATACCTCATTGAATATATACACTGCCTCGGCGGGGGCTGGAGTGACAATCAATTCCCTCGTTGCGGCAACTCAAGACGGTTCGACACAATATTATGTCCTATGGATGTACGCGAATGGTGGCATGGTTGTGCGAACGCAGGAGGGGCTACTAGCCCGTGATGCTGTCCAGCCATGGGCGGCGCGGGGCGGAAGATATATGATCTATGAGAATTATTGGGGCACCGGTGCGACGCAGATTAATTTTCCTGCTGTCTATGGGGAGCTTCAATGAGACTTGTTATATGCTTCCTCCTCCTCCTCTGTTCATCTGCATTTGCCGCGGATATGACCACGACCGCGATATGCGACGGCGTAACCAATGCAACGCCCCAAATCAATCTTGACATAGCATCGGTCTCTGGCTCTGGCGGCGGAACGCTCTCGTTCGTGCCTGGCTCTATCTGCGTGATTAAGCGCGCCATACCGACACTTCAGCAGGGTGGCCTCACGCTCGCTCATGGTGTTAGTTTGGACTTCAAGGGGGCGACACTACTGCTTCAGGACAACGCTAATTTCATATTTGCACAGTCGTCCGTCGCCGCAACAGCGCAAGTCTCGTCGGACGTTCCCGCTGGGGTGAATGTTATTCCGGTTACAAGCTCGGTGGGGTTCTCACCTGGGGGTGTTGTATTCTGGCGGCTCGGGCAGGCTGGTGATCCAAGCGAGAGTAATCAGTTCGGCTTCGCTACGGTGCTGGCGACAACGGCGACGTCGATCACGATCGATACATACACTTGGGCGCCGTTCGCGCTGGCAAGCGCGACGAACCCGGCGAACGCCAGCATCGTGTTGTTGAATGCCCCCCTGGAGAATTTCTACATAAAGAACCTCAAGCTCGTGACCGGCGCACAAGGCAATCCAGAGAGCGGTATCAGCCTGACTTTTGCCCGGAATTTCTCCGTTGAGAATGTTGAGGCGTGGAACCCTGGTGCGGGCGTGGTGGCTATGCGGTTCTCTGACAACGCGGATATCCGGTTGGTCAACGTCCCCGTGAGCGGGGCCTATTCGCAAGGTTCCAAGGGCCGGATATTCGATTTGTCTGAGTCAACTAATATCAGGATAGCGAATGTGAGCGGGCGTCAACTGGACGGCCCAGCAATCTTTTCGGAGTTCTCGTCGAGTGTATTCGTGGATGGCATCGAGATAAATAATAAGAATTCTACGGCTGCCTATTCCATGTTCTTCTCCACGAACAACAGTTCTCTGTCGCTGAACAATGTGAATATAACAGGTCTTGGTGGGTTCATTCTGTCCAATAACGGAGGAAGCAGGGCGGCGTTGAAGATATCGAATATGTCCATCAATGTGAGCGGCATTCTTTCGTCATATTATCCACTATCTTTTGAACTTTATGGTAGCCCCTATTTAGTTCAGGGTATACAGCAATAGGCAACACAAGGAAACTAACATGCAGAACAACCTTTTTTACGCGCTAAATGGAATAGCCGCGACGGCGCAGGCCGCCATTCCCGTCGATCAGAATGCCATGTCGGCTTGTCAGGATGCTTATCAGAACCTACTCCGGCAGCTAGGCTCCACCTATGACACGGCATCGTCCAGCACCTCGTCCTCGACGGTCGTCCTTGAGCCGCAGGCACAAGAGTTCTCCGTCACCGGCGTTTCTGGCTCCTACGATGTTCAGCAACAGGTCGCCTCGGCCTTAACGGTGGGCGGCACCAGCATTGCAAATATCCGCGTTTTGGGAGGGTGAAGCTAGACAGTGACCAGCTCTACTGACAGGTCCAAGAACCTCGCTAAAGGTTCGAAGGAAATTCATGAGACGTTGAGAGACGTATATGACCGCTGCCTCAAGGGCTACCAGGATCAGGCGGACCGTGCGAGTGATATAGACTCGTACTGGAAGATATGGAACTGCGAGCTGGATGCGGGGACTACCTACACGGGTAGGAGCCGCTTGTATGCCCCGTTCGTTTACGAGGCTATACAGGCGCGTGCTACCCGGTTTGTCAACCAGCTCTTCCCCCAGTCTGATCGGCACATAGAGGCCGCGTCGGAGGATGGCACCATACCGAGAGCACAGATAAGTCTGGGTGAACACTATGTCTCGGAGACAGACTTGCGTGAGCAGGCGGCTGCGCTGTCCATTTCTGGGGATGTGGAGGGGCAATATAATGTCTACTGTGCTTGGGAAGTTGGCAACCGTCGGACGGTCAGCCGGGCGGAGAACCCCGTGCCTACGCCCGATGGCAATGAGATACCCGATGCGAAGCAAGTTGATCTGACGGAAGAGGATAAGCCTACCGGGGGTCCGACGCTAGAAATACTATCGGACCGTGATGTGTGCATACTGCCCGCGACTTCCCCCTCGGCGGATGCGGCCCTGTCGGCGGGCGGGTGTGTAGTCATTCTTCGTCGATGGGGTAAACGGCAGCTCAAGCAGATGATCAAGAAGGGCACCCTAGACAAGAGGCAGACCGAGGAGATCATCAAGAACATCGAGTATTATAAGGATGACAGCAACACAACCAAGGACCCGGCGAAGCAACTACTGTCCGCCGCGGGCATCAAGAAGGACGGGCGCGGCAAGTATGCGCTGGTCTACGAGATATGGACCGAGCTGGAGGTTGAACCAGACGAATACAGACTGTGCCAAGCGTTCATGGTTAGCAACTATAAGGTGTTGATGGCACGGCGTAATCCCTATTGGTCCGACCAATGCCCCCTGTTATCGGCTCCGGTTAAGCGCACATTCGGATCGGCCAAGGGCACCTCCCTGATGAAGCCTGTTCGCAAGCTTCAATACTTCGCCAACGATGTGTTGAATGAGATGGCGGATGGGGCGAACTACACGCTGTTGCCCATAACAGCCCGTGACCCGGCCTATGCCACGTCGCCTGCTATATTGGCCCCTGGGGCTATTTGGAATGTTCCTCCTGGTGGGGTAGAGTTCTTGCACATGGACCCGACGTGGGCGCAGGGTGCGGAGATACTGGCGAACATAAAGACGGAGATATTTCAGGTACTTAGCGTCAACCCGTCGATGGTGACGCAGACCACGAAGAAGAAACTTAATCAAGCGGAAGTTGCGCAGGAGCAACAGATTGATATTCTAACTACCGGTGACAGTACACGAGTCCTGAAGGATGCCATACTGAACCCGATGGTGAACCTGTGGATGGACCTTGATTATCAGTTCCGCGACTACGCTGTCACCATCCGCGAGTACGGAGAAATGGGACAGCGCGCGGAATTGGAGAGTGTACCCCCATTTGAGCTTCGTCGGAAGACAGTGTTTTTCTGGATAGGTGACGAGATCATCAAGGGACAGCAGCAGCTTCAGCAGAAGATCGGGCTGTTCAACGTCCTCATGAAACTGCCGCCGCAGCTTATGCCACACTTCCAGCTCGACTGGGAACCCGTCATTTGTGACATCATCGAGACAGGCTTCGGAGCACGCATAGCGCGACTGGCGCTAAAGGACACCCGCTCACTGATATCTCTCGATCCACAGCGGGAGAACTCGTTAATGCAAATGGGTCACTACATCGTAGTGCATCCTATGGACAACGCAGAGGAGCATATTCCGGTCCATGAGCAGGACATAAAAGAGAATGGCGATCCATACATGCTGAAGACGGCGCATGTCCTCGACCACAAGATCGCATTACAGCAACAGCAGCAGGCCCAGATGCAGCCCCAACAGCCTGGCGGGGGGGCTCCACAGGCCGGGCCGCCCGGTGGGGGGCAACCCCAGCCCGGCGCAATGCCTGCCGCTGCACGGCCCGCGCAGCAGCCCCCAGGGGCTATACACAGTGACCAGATGGGAAAAAATGACCCAAGTGTAATGCCTCGCAAAATGTAAAGGAACACAACATGATCCCGTTCGTAGCCCCTAACGAAGTCGGCCAGAGGTTCGCTCAGTCCATCGGCGGCATTGTCCCGCAGATATTGACTACCTCCATCGCATCCGCTGCCGCGGTATCTGCGACGACTGAGATGGAAGGACTGGGGGTGTATTTTACCCCCCTATACAGCACCAGAGTTAAGGTGTTCGTCACACTGACAGTTGCGGTGATCAACGGTACTGTCTGGCAGCTAGTCCCCAGTTATGGCACGGGCACGGCCCCCACGGCTAGTGCCGCCCTTGCTGGCACGCAAGTCGGTTATGGTGCCAAGGCAACCTCGTTGACTGCGGCCCCCATGGCAGCATCGACCATCACTGTGATAGGTGGCCTAACCCAGGGTGTGCAGTATTGGTTCGACCTGGAGGCCATCTTCTCTGTGTCTACCATGCCCGCGCTGTCCAACATCACGGTCATCATCGAGGAGGTTTGAGATGGCCGTTACAGGCATCATCCTGAAGAACGCATCCGGTGCCTCACAAGGCATCGGTGCAGGTTATGACTCTACGGGGGCGGTAGTCCCTACGCTAATCTCACTGCCTCTCGCTATCCTTGTGGAGCTGCGGGTGATGAATAACTTATCACTCGGGCTGGTTCCGCCAGGTGGTGATCTGAATGTTATGCGTGCCGACGAGTTGCTGAACACTTGCCCACCGGGCTCCCTATAACGAAAGGAATATGACATGGCCTACAATACATTCCAAGTGGGGTCAATCCCTAACTATCAAGGTGGCAACCAGTTGCAGGGTGGTGGGCCGAGTGGCGATAGCTGGGTATCGGAACTTCACGGTAAGTGGTACTCGGCAGCTCGCCTTGGCCGTGTGTTCCTGTCAGCCTCGCTGATCGCCGGTGTTACTATCCCAGTCAACACGGCGACTGCTGCAACATTCCTTATTGCCAACCCAGTTGGTTCTCAGGTTAATCTGGAGCTGATTTCATTGGGCATCGGCTGGCCTGCGGCTGACGCTCCCGTGGTTGGTACGATCCTCGGAACGGTGTCAGCGCAAACGCCTACGTCGGTCACGGCTATTGCCAATCCGATATTGCAGATGCCGCTGAACGGTGGTGGCGGGTGGGCTCGCGTCGGTCAGGTTTATACGGCGGCTACTGTCGTGGCCAGTACGGCCCACATTCCGCTGATCAACCTGGGGCTGGTTACGGTTCCGGGCGGACAGGTGTATACTGACTTCGATGGGAAGATCATCCTGGGACCCGGTGAGATCATGCAACTGACCTCGACCCCGGTGCAGACCGCGGCGGCCATGCCATGCCTGATCTGGGCTGAGTACAACGTCTGATAATTGATGGGGGGCTCGCGCCCCCCTACACCTGCGGGAGTATGATATGGCCCTGACACCGAGTAAATTCAACAAGTACACCGACGCTCTGTCTAAGGGGACTGTGAATTGGTCCTCGGACACGTTCAAGATCGCTCTATTCAATGCGACCCCCGTGGTGGCAGACGATACATATACCGTAATCACAGGCCGCATATCTGAGGTGGCGAATGGTAATGGATACACCACGGCGGGTGCCACTGTAGGTAGTACGGGTGCTACGAACTCGACAGGTACGGAGAGCTTCGCAGGTAGCGCGGTTACGTTCACTTCGGTTACGGGTGATATGGGGGCCTTCCGATATGCCGTGTTGTATGATAGTACGACGGGGACACTCATAGAGTGGGTGGACTATGGTTCGTCCATCACGCTGCACGGTGCGAACAGTGATCAGTTTGTGGCTACGTTTGCCAGCAATGTCATAGGCACGCTGGTCTGATATGGCCAACAAGGTCATATTCCTAACTGCTGGTACAAGCTGGACGGTGCCCAGTGACTGGAGCAATTCTAGTAACTCCATCGAGGCCATAGGTGCAGGCCTGAAGGGGGCTGACGGTGGCGGTAACGGCGGTAACGCGGGCAGCTATGCCAGTGTGACGAACGTAACCCTGTCGGGTACGATAACTTATCAGATAGGTGTGGCTAACGGGTCAACGGGCTCGGGTGTTACGCCGACAGCGAACACGTGGTTCAAGAATGCAGCCACCCTTGTGGCTACGGGTGGTGACGCGGCTACCTCGTTCTGCGTCGGCTCAGTAAAGTACGCAGGTGGCGCGGGCGGTGCGGCGGCTTCTCCCAACTTTGCAGGCGGTGGCGGCGGTGCAGCAGGCCCCGATGGGGCTGGTGGAGCCGGGCAGGCCGCGGCCAGCACAGGCGGTGATGCTGATAATGGCCTCGATGGTGTGGGTGGCACAGGCGGTACTGGTGGGGCGGGTGGCGCTGGCACTGGATGGCTTAGTAACCCAGGCGGTGTTGCCGCTGGCTCGGGTGGCGGCGGCGGCGGTGCAGGCGCTCCGAACGGCGGTGCTGGTGGGCTCTATGGAGCGGGCGGCGGCGCCTCGGGGGCTCTGACGGGTGGTCCTGGTACGGGTGGCATAATTGTCATTAGCTATCAAGCCGGTACAGTATACAACGCAGCAATTTCATCTGCCTCGTGGTCGCTCACGCCGAGCACTATCAAGCCAGCGATACACCGCAGGCCAACCATATCGTCGATTGCCTGGGTCATCTCACCGAGTTTAATAACGCCCCAGGTCTTGCAACATGTATACAACGCTGCCATATCTTCGGCTGCGTGGAGTCTGTCACCACATCTGATACTGGCCACATTGAGGAGACGCCCTACAATAGCCCCAGCTACGTGGAACTGGACCCCTAGTGGGATTACAGCCAATAGGAGTTGGTCTGCCACTATAGCTACAACACACTACATACTGTCTCCCCACACGATAACAGTCTTGCGTACCAACTTCGTATTCCCTTACTATATACCCCTATTCCCCCTGGTACAATCAGAGGAGTTAGTCAGTACCCTGAACAGTATAATAAATACCACGAATGCGAATTTCAGGTTCATAGGATACGATAACTCGTACCTCATACCGTTGATTGTTAGCATACCACCGGGAGAGATAAACGAGGCTTTGAATTATATAGTGGACCTGTTCAATGTCGCCTTGAACTTTAAGGCCTTTGCCCGATCCACCTGGATGAAGCATTTTGTGGGGGTCTCCCCGGCCGAGATCACTAGAGCAGTTAACGCCCTGGTGTCGGATATTAACAGTTGGACTGCGCAGGCATAGGGGGTTACTGTGGGCGAGGATAATATGGTCACTACATATAGGGGAGCTAACTACCAGGACCCTACTGCGCTCACCGATAAAGCTATCGAGAGGTCAGAGAGGCATACCGAAGAGAAGATCGACCACCAGAGGGAGTTGTTGGTAGAGAAAATAGAGGGTGGCATAAAGATAATAAATGCTCGGCTAGATGGTAATGATACCGCGCTCGTGGCGGCGCTTGCGGCGAATGACAAGGCTGCTGGTAAGCAGACTGAGAATTTCACAGCCGTACTAGATGAGAGTAAGAAGGGTACTACAAAGCAGATCGATGCACTAAACGAGAAGATCGATGACCTGAAGGAGCGCATGGCACAGGGTGTAGGTGTGACTACTGGGATCAGCAGTTCCGTAGCCATGGTAATTTCTGTAGTTGCTACTGCCGCCGCTGTCTTGCTTGTCGTGTTCTCGATGCACACAGCCTCCACTGGTGGCTCCACGCACAGCGTTTCGTATACGTCGGTAGTAAGGTATATATGAAGGAGCAAACATGAACCGTCAATCGGAGACTTTCTATTACAAGGCCCCCCATGTCATGGAGGCCCTAATGAAGCGGTATTATCTGACTGATTATCAGGCTGCCGGTATCGTAGGCAACTTGGGAAGAGAGTGTGCGGGGTTCACGGTACTGCATGAGGAGGGACAACCGGCGAACCGAGGGGGCTATGGCTGGGGTCAATGGACTGGCCCTCGTCGCGCAGACTTCCTCAACTTCTGTGAACAGAACCACCTGACCTGGCAGTCGGATGAGGGCAATCTGAAGTTCCTGTTCCTGGAGCTGGACAAGGAGTACTATAGCGCGATCATACACGTTAAATGCACCGGTGACGCACACGGTGCCGCGTTCGCGTTTGAGCGATACTACGAGCGCGCAGGTGTCGTTGCTATGAAGGATCGGTGGGCATGGGCCGACCGAGCACTATCCGCTTATAGGTCTACACACAGAGAAGGAGAGTAAATTATGGCATCATTCCCCACACTAGACCCGGCCGCCTTTCAGTCGATCGTTGAAGGCATCACCGGACACGCCAGCTCGGGTGGCCTCATCGCCGCCGTCGGCACATTGATCGCTGGTAACATCGCTACAGGCATCATCACGAAGGCTGTCTCGGGCGGCGCCCTGAGCGTTATCGACCCACTGGGTCTTGCCACACATATCGCTGCCGGTGGCGGCGCGCCCGCTGCTGGACTACCGGTGGCCAATGCGGCGACGGCCACTCCTCCCGCGACAGGCCCGCAACTACCTATGTCTATTTTCCTGACCCTCACTACGGATCAGCAGAAGGCATTCGTCTCCGCGGGCGGTCACGTAGGCTAATATGTTCAACTCCGACGACAAGAAGGTAGAGGATATCCTGCAAGGGGGTCAGATCATCTTCGAGATCGCCGGGTTATTCTTCCCCCCGATAGCGATAGCAGCCAACGACGCTAAAGCTATCGGGGACCTATACAAGTTCATGTCGGATCATGTGTCGGCTACGCCGGGCCTGTCTACGCTACCAGGCCCCCCGCTAGTCGTCCGCAACCCCGCACACTGGTAGGAGCACACTATGACAATCGAAGGTACGCAGACAGTTATCAACAACGTGACTACCTATGGGCCATACGTACTCGGGTTCATATCATCTGTAATATCGTCCGCTGCGTTCCTCGCTGCGCACCTTCCTTCTGGTGGCACCAGTGGTACGTGGTATGAAGTCCGCAAGGTCATAGACCTTCTCGGGCAGAATTACGGGCACGCCAAGACCGCGGATGCTGCGGATGCTACCGCGATTAATAGATTGGTCGCTGTTAGTGGTCCCGTGGCGGCCAACAGCTACGCTGCGCAGAATGCTGCCATGAAGGCCGCGGCTGACCGGGTGGTTGCACAATGAACACAGAACTCATCTGTTCTGCTCTCGTCGTCTTGTCTGCGAACCGTGTAGGGTGGTGGCTTGACACCCTACCCGGTGATCAGGGATATGAGCATGATATGACCCTATGGGGTATCATCATCGCGATAGGCGCGTATCTGATCCTGGATCACCTACGCGCGTGATGTTTGAAACCGTGGGCGTCGCTTGACAAGTGATAGCCCACGGTTTAACCTATATGAGATATCGACTAGCTGCCGTAAGTAGCTACCGGTGATCCCGTAAAATCAAGGAGAGAGCAATGTATTTCGAAGATGATGACCCGCCTGTTGGCGGGCCAGACCCGGAAGACCCCACCCTCGACGACGACGACGACAATACCCCAGAGCCCGGCGAAGAGTCCGAGCACACAGACGAACCCGCCCCGGTTGAAGAACCTCCGGCACCCGAACCCCACCGAAAACAGACGGCTAACGAGGTCATCCGCGCTACCAAGGCAAGACTCCGGCAAGCGGAGACTGACCTGGCTGCGGAGAGAGCTGCTCGTAATGTTGTACGGGAGACTCCTGCGTACAGGCCTGACCCGGCTATCGCTGCTGCCAATGAGCGGCGGCAGCTAGAGGAGATGCCCGACGTAGACCGGGTGCAGTTTATGGCCCGCCGCCTGGAAGCACAGACGGCTACCCAGCTCCAGCAGATGAGACTGGAGATGCAAGTCGATGCTGACAGGCGGTCGTTCAGGGATACTATAACAGCCACGCCTGAGTATGGCAAGTACGAGGATGCTGTCGAGAGAGAGTTTCAAGCGTGCATGCAGCGCGGGCAGCCGAGGACGAGGGACGAGCTACTGTCCATCTCCATCGGTAATGAAGTGAAGGCTAACAGAGCCTCTGCGGTGGGTAAGGCCCGGCGCGCGGCTAGTAAGAACGTCCAGCAACAGACCACTAAACCGGCCTCCGTTAGAAGTGGCGTCGGCGGTACAAGCGGTGGGGCTGGGCAGAGTGCAGAAGAAGTATTGGCAAGTCGCCTGGAGTCAGGTGCATACTGGCAATAAGGACAATGGGTCCGTAGCCAGTACAACATAGGAGATTAAGGTTTTGGCTACGACCGTTTTTGCCCCCTCTTTGAGTGCAGATGTCACTCGGTATCTGGCCGATGACCTGCTACCGCTGACTCTCACCGAACTGGTCATGTATGACTTCTCGGAGAAGCTTGTTCTCCCGAAGGGTCATGGCACGACCTATACGATGTCGCGCTATGCGCGCATCCCCCTCGCTTTCGCGCCGACCGCCGAGGGTGTCCCCCCGATCGCAACCCCGCTGACCGTCTCTCAGGCTACCGTCTCACTGTCGCAGTGGACCGCGCTTGTTACGATCACCGATGTCACGCAGCTCACTATTAAGCACGACACGTTCAAGATCGCCAAGGAACGCCTCACGATGGCGGCCTCGGAGCTTATGGAGCGCAACTGCATCAACGCCGTCATGGCCTTCCCCAACATCAACTACGTCAACCAGAAGGGCTCTCGCGCCTCGCTGCTACAGACCGATGTGATCAACCCGCAGGAAATCCAACGAGCGTTCGCCTTCCTTGAGACTCTCGGCGTGCCGATGTTCAAGGGGCCGAAGGCGACGAGCGGCGGTGCAACAGTCAAGAAGTCCGCAGGCGAAGGCCAGCCGGGCGCCCTGAAGGAGCCCCGCTCGTCCCCCCACTATGTCGTCGTCATGCACCCGATGGTGCAGGCCGACTTCCGCAACAACCCGCAGGTGCAATTCCTGTCCAGCTATTCGAGCCCCAACCGCCTCTACAATCATGAGATCGGTGAGTGGAACTCGATGCGCTTCTGTACGTCCAACTTCATCCCCTCCTGGACTGGCGTTGCAGCGTTCACTGTGCAGAGCACGGCTGCTTCCGGCGTCATCGGCTACAACACTGGCGGCTCTCTTGCTACCGCGGCCAACTACTACATCATCGTGACGGCGTCGGATCAGATTTTCCAATATGAGAGTATCATCTGGGCAGTCACGGCGGGCATTACGGGTGCATCGGCCGCGGCGGGCCAGGGCTCACTGGCGGTGAACCTACCTACGACGTATCCTGGGTACACGTTCAATATCTACATCGGTACGAGCGCGGCCCTCGCGGCCACGCATCTCGGGACCTGTACGGCCGGTCCTCTACAGGGTAACTTGCAGGGACAGGCTACCCAGCTCGCTGGCGGACAGACCGTGACCATCACGGGCATCGGTGTTGCCAAGACCCCACCGGCTGCTCCTGGTACTGGTGTGACCGTCTACCCGACGTTTATCTTCGGCGTGGACAGCTTCGCGACAGTTACCCTGTCCGATATCGAGGTCAACTACCTCGACAAGGCGGAGAAGATTGATCCGGCCAATCAACTGAAGATGGCTAGCTTCAAATTTTACAACGGAACTTTTATTAAAAATGCCTCATTCGCTATGAGGCTAGAGAGCGGTTCCCAGTTCTCCTTGACCACGGGCTGATTATGAAACCTGGGGCGAGCTTCGGCTCGCCCCCTTGCAGGAGAACATGAAATGACAGCTTATGCTACCGGCACCCTTGGAACCACGAGTGCCACGGTGCTGACCCCCGCCATGCTATGGGGCATCATGCCTACCACGGGCTACGGCGCCGCGGGCTCCACAGGCGGCGTTGCCACAGCGGACTACGCGGCGAACTATCACAAGGCCATTACCGACCTGAACGTGGCCTTCCAATATTCAGACAGCTACGATCCCTCGAACGAAACATATGATGGGCCTGCTGTCACGGACGTAACCCGCCAGTGGGCCGCCCTTTCTAATGGCATCCTCTACTACCCTGGTGGTCGTGGTATGTTGAAGCTGTACCCTGGCGATGTGATCGCCTGCGACCCGAACACGGGGTGGCCTGTGCTGATCAACAACGCCTCTGCACTCTATACTGGCGGCGGCGGAACCAGCTCGTGGGAACTCGTACCGAACGTCTAGCAATAGAAGGAGCAAGATATGGCATACAAGAGACGACCGGGCGCGAAGGTGCCCAATATGGACCTGGTTACTGATGCTCGTAAGGAAGAGCTTCAGATCGAGGCACAGGCGAAGGTAATCGCCGAGCGCACGGTGGCGGCGGAGCGCGAGTTTGCGGCTATCGCCCTTGACGAGGAACGGGCCAAGTTTGACCCGACCCTAGAGATGGTCGAGGTTGTCATTGACCTTCCAGCTAACTCTTCTCGCCTGCTGATTGATTTCCAGTCTTTCCATCATGGACAGATTAAGTCTGTGTCGGTGGCACAGAAGGCCAGCATGGAGGATCAGATGGCGCGCATGTGGGAGCAGGAGAAGCAGGCGGGCAACCCCAACTTGAGGGACTACAAGCCCATCAAGAACTACGACCTGAGCGCGGCTACGGGCGAGTCCCATGGGGCACCTGCACTTATGAGGGTTTGATTATGGTGATGAGAATAGTGAGCTTCGTGCTAGCGGCCATGTTTCTTTCTGTATTGGCTATGCCTGCATCTGCAACAACTTTTCCTTGCTGTAAGGTGTGTTGTCATGGCACCTCTTGCATCATGGAGCCGGTGGCGGCTAACACGTGCCACAAGACCCCCTGTTCGTGAGGACCTAACTGAGGAGCAAAGCGATGAATAAGATAAACGTTATGTACATAGACGGTGTTGTACGAATGAGTGTGTGGACGTACACCGATAGCAGCGACGATGCGAAGACTGGCACTTTTGTCGATCTGTCCGTTCAGGTTGCCAAGGTACTGGTTGAACAATTACAAGCGGCAATAAAAGCGGGCGCAAACAAATGAGCGGAGCCAAGGACTTACAACTTGGGTGGTACGGGTATTATCCCGTAGTACTAGCGGACTGTGTGGACCATATATATTTTCTGCACATAGGGCGCGTGTGGGCATACTGGATTAATAGGAGCAAGAAATGAGCGGATTTAAGGACAAGAATGGCGAGAGCCTCGCTATCTCGATCAACGTCTCGCAGTCTTTCTTCGAGGGCAGCGGGGCCTCCTGGGCTACCACGGTCCCACAGGAGGCTACCCTTGAACAGATCAACGAGATCACCGACAAGATTATGGGTGGCATTGCTCGACAGGAAATCTGGGCGCGCATCTCCGGTCTGAACAACGACCTTGAGTCGCATGCCAAGCAGAAGGCCCAACTGGAGTTCAGCCTTGCCAGCCTTGAGAAGCGCCACGGCGAGAAGACCCACAAGCCTGCTGACGTGAAGGCCGCGCAGGACCAGGGCGAGGAGAGCCTGCTTCGGCTCAACCTACTCATGGAGGCCTTGGCCGCGGAGCAACACCGCCTACGCGGGGGGTTGAAATGAGCACCCCCCTGGTTATGCCAAGTATGATCGAGGCGGGGAAGGTCCCCCTCCGCGAGATATCTGGGTTCGCCGAGGAGAAGAAGCTGATCGCTATATGGTCCGCCATGTACGATGCGATGGTTAAGGAACAGTGCAGAGCGGCGATGAACAGAATGACTAGGAGATAGGGTAACATGCCCGTCTACACGTCGCAGCAAATAGTCACTAGGGCTTGCTCGATTGCGAAGGTTACTCCGGCGATGGCTCCCATCGCCGGTCAGTACCTCAACAATGTGCTCGAAGAGCTGTGCATGACCTACGACCTGGAGATCAATGTTGACACAGTGACGGTGAACCTCACTGGATCGGGGGGCAACTATGGCATCGGGCCTTATAATCTTCCTACAAATTACCTCCGCGCTTGCTCGCGTGACCTGACATACTCCATTAACGGGACCCCATTCAAGCTTATCCAGATCACTCTTGCGGAGCTGGACGGCCTTATCAACACCACGGGTATGGCTAACTACCCACAGTATTTTGCGACAGACGTATCACCGATCACCACGCAGGCGGCCCCGCTGCTCTACGTGTACCCACCCCCGCAGCAGGTGATCCCGCTTCAGGTGAGGTACTACCTACTTCAGACTGGTATCACTACCCCCGAGACATCAGCTATAATCCCCTGGTTCCCCTACCAGCAGTATCTTATCAAGCGAGTAGCGGGCGAGCTTATGGGCGAGGCGGGTGATCAGCGCGCCGACGGATACCTGGGGGACAGCCCCTCTGGCTGCGTTGGCATGCTGCGCCGCTACCTGGGCCTACAGGGTGACAACGAGGACACTGTTAAACAGATACAGCTCGACGCCCGCTACTTCGGCTCCGGCCAGTCGTTCGGTCCATCGAAGCTTACTGGTGGCATCTAATGAGCCAGATACTGCGCCTATCCCCCAACGGGTGTGTGGACGCGGTATATGGCCGTGTGGAGAACGACGAGTGCCCTGACTTCTCCACCCTCTCTAACTGGGTCCCTACCCCGGACTCACCTAAGCAGTGGGTTCCCAGGCCTGCCGCCGCCAAGCTCACTGGCACCGGTATAACCACCCCGGTGACGTGTCAGACGATTGTGGGTGGCCTGATATGTGGTATGATGAACGACCCAGGCGGGTCTGGCACCGATATCCCCTTCGTCTTCAACCTCCTGAACAGCACGTTCCTGACCGTTAGTGGTGTCGTGATAGGCACCAACACCCCCGTGTCCCCCTCGGCGGGAGACTGGCAGCCCCCTCATGCGGAGGTCGTCGGCACATATGTTCTGTTCTCCCATCCCGGCTACCAGGCGCAGTCCTCAGACATGTACTTCGGGGCCATACAGTTGTCGTCCAGCGTGTCGGGCGCCGTCACGGTACTGCTCAACTCGGGTTCCTCCTGGACAGTCCCGGCTAATTTCTCTTCTGCCAATAACACCATACAGTGCATAGGCGCTGGCTCTCCTGGCACATCGGGCGGTGGCGGCTACTCCGGCTTCAGTGGCAGTCCTGGTACTGGCCCGGCTGGATACTCTGCGGGTGGTGCAGGTGGCAACGGAGCTTCAGGCGGCGGCGGTGGTACTGGTGGCCACGGTGGTAGCTGGGCGGTTAAGAACAACCTCGCCTTGACCCCAGGTAATTCATACTCTTATTCCATAGGTGCCAACGGCACAGCTACATGGTTCGACACGGCGGGCACCGTACAGGCAGCGGGCGGCGCCTCGGGCTCCCAGGTAGGTGACAGCGTGGCATCTGGTGCTGCTGGCACCGCGGGCACCGGAGGACTACCAGGCGGTACAGGCGTCCCAGGCAGCGGCCCCCCAGGGGACGGTACAGGCGGACAAGGGGGCACTGGTGGCGCTGGTGGCGCTGGTGGCGCTGGTGGCGTTGCTGCTGGTCCAGTAGCATACGCCGGTAACGGCGGCACGGCTGGTACTGGTGGTGTGGGCTCAGGTGGTGGCAGCGGTGGCTACAAGGGTAACGGAGGAAATGGCCATGGTGGCTGGAACGGCGGACCGGGCGGCGTGGGCGGCGGCTATGGCGGCGGAGGTGGCGGCGGGGGCGCAGGCGGCGGGGGCGCAGG
>OCZT010000267.1_pt1 | contig 49819 bp, 42 predicted proteins | sample 1539031 | NCBI WGS metagenome assembly OCZT01 (sample SAMEA3539308, study PRJEB22396) | soil metagenome | biome: tundra; feature: field; material: soil | place: USA | collected 2010-05 | depth 0.15 m
TGGGCGGATTCGACTGGTCGCGACCCGACGTCAAGGACGCCTTGCAGCAACTGCTCGACTCAAAGCAAGGATAACAAGGGGTGACCCCTTGACCCAGTATTAAGGCCGCCCGCCGTTGGCGGGCGCGGCCCGTGCCAGCGACTTAATACTGCGCTGCCGTCGCCACGGCCAGGGGCTGCGGCCCCTGCACCCGCAGTGAGAAGACGCGAAAATCTGCGCAGCGCATCTTTTCGCGACTACGCGATGGCAGGGGTGGCCCCTGCACCCAATGTTAAGGCCGCCCGCCGTTGGCGGGCGCGGCCCGTGCCAGTGACTTAATACTGGCCAGCCGTGCCAACGGCCAGGGGTGACCCGTGCACCCGGTATTAAGAAGAAGATGCGGGACTTCGTCCCTGTTGGGGAGTTTGTGAGGGAAGAGACCGGAGTGTCCGTGGGGAATCTGGCGGCGGGACGCATGCACACGAGTTGAACGAATGTCCAAGCGCTCAGCTCTTAAGTATTTCGCGCGAACTTGCTACGATCACGGCAGCCTGATGCATTTCAGAGGGCCCATAGCTCAGCCAGGTTCAGAGCTGCCGGCTCATAACCGGCTGGTCCCAGGTTCAAATCCTGGTGGGCCCATACCATTCGTGCCCGCGGCGCCAGCCGACGGGCTTTATCATGATGAGGAACAAAAACTTTGCGCGACGCGCACAACTTTAGCGGAGGGAAGAATTGCGTGAAGAGATAAACCGGCTGATGGACCTCCAGATCATCGACCGGCAACTGCAAGAGTTGGAGCAATCGCTGACGTCGATTGCCGGGCGAGTTGACCAACTTCGCGATGAGAACCAGAAGAACCAGGCCGAATTCGATCGCCTTAGCGAACAAGACAAGGAAATAACCGCGGCCCGCAAAAAGGCCGAGCGTGAACTGGCCGAGGGCGAAGTCAGAATCCGCAACAAGCGGATGCGATTGACGCTGGTCCGCAACGATAAGGAATTGCAGGCGCTGACGCACGAAATCGAGTCGTTGAAGGAGACCAATCAGCGGCTCGAGAGCGAGGCGCTCACGTCGATGGAAGGCGCGGACGCGAGGACCGCGCGAATCAAAGAGCTCACCGAAGCGATCGCCAAGGGGCGCATCGATCTGGCGGCGGCGGAAAAGGAAATCGCGGCGGAAGTCGAAGAGCTCAAGGGCAACATCGGCAAGCATCGCGAGTCCCGCGAGAAGGTTGCCGAGAATGTCGATGCGAATCTGCTCTCGCGCTACCAGATGATTTTCAGCCGGCGCGCCGGCGTCGCCGTTGCATTGGCGAAGGGCGGGACCTGTCAGGGATGCAGGATGCGGCTGCCGCCACAGCTATACAACGAGATCCAGAAGCATCGGCAGATACATTTCTGCCCGAACTGCCAGCGCGTCCTGTACTACGCGGAGCCTGCACCCGAGTAAAATGCGGGCGGAGTTTGCCCTGCGCGACCTCCTGGACAAGGAGAGGTCAGGATCTGATTCCATCGCCCACGCGTTCTCTTTTTTTGTCATCCTGAGCGCAGCGAAGGATCTCGCGCGATCGCGCGTGGGAGACCGAATCAAAAAGATGCTAGTCTGATGGGGCCGGAGTGAGTCGGGCGATCGCTTCCTGAACAGGGAAGAGGAAAGTCCGGGCTCCGTAGGGCAGGATGGCCGTTAACGGCGGCGCGGAGCGATTCGCGGAAAGTGGCACAGAAAATACACCGCCCGAAAGGGTAAGGGTGAAATGGTGGGGTAAGAGCCCACCGGCGCGCGAGTGATCGTGCGCGCATGCCAAACCCCATCCGGAGCAAGACCAAATAGGAGGCTGAGCGGCCCGCTCTTAAGGCCTCGGGTATGGTCGCATGAGCCGGCGAGCAATCGACGGCCTAGAGGAATGATCGCCGCCCGCAAGGGCACAGAACCCGGCTTACAGACTCACTCCGGTTCTTTTCAGTGAACGTGCTTTTTTCAGTGAACGTGCAATGTGCCGGCGTCATGGATGCTGTGGGCGTCGGCAACACAGCAAGCCTTATCGGTTCGATTGCATCCTCTTGTGGTCAAGCAATTGTGCGGGCGGGCGTCATGGATGCTGTGGGCATCGGCAACACAGCAAGCCTAATCGGTTCGATTGCCTCCTCTTGCGGCCAAGGCACATTGCACGTTCACTGAAAAAAGTGCGCGCTACCCTTACCCTGAAAAACGCGCAGTCGCGATGCGGCCGCCTCGAGCGGTTTCAGAATCGCGGTGCCTGAGGTCACGTAACGGGAGACTCGCGAGAGGGCGGCCAGGTCGCGCACGCCGGCTTCGATTTCCGGCGCGATCGCGAGCTTGACGCCGGGCGGAAGTTCGCGCGCGAAGGCCGCGACGCGCTCGATCTCGTCGAGGGTCCGGTCGCGATACTCCTCGAAGTGATGGACCAGCCGGCCGAATCCGCCGGCATCCCCGTCATCTCTGGCGAGCGACGATCTCAATTCCCAAATTTCCGCGAGATGACTCAACGGACGCTCGGCAAAATCCGCGACGGCCGACCAAGTGCGCTCGTCGAGGAACCGATTGATCACTATCGCGGCGAGCTTGAGTCCTTCGGAGTCCATCTGGGCGAGCAGCTCGCGCGCCTGGCGGATGCGATCGGGTTCCGCCGTCGTCACCATCACGAACCGGACGGCGGGCGAATGCAGCAGCGCTTCAGTCTTGTGCAGACGATCGACAATTGCGTCCATGCTGTCGGCGGCGGCCGCGAAGAAATCCGTGATGGTCGAAAGCACGTTGCCGCCGGCAAAGCGCTCGAGCTCGCGCACGACAAATTGCGCCGCCTTGCTGGCGACCTTCATCGCAATCCGCCCGGCAGAAAGCGACGGCGTAAAGAGCCATCGCGCAGTCCGCGAATCGAGCAGGCGAATGAGCCGCGCGGGCGTCTGCAGGAACTCGAAGGAGTGCGCCGCGGGAGGAGTGTCCACGACTTCGAGCTCGAACGCGCCGGTCTGATGAAGATCGTAAAGTTGCTGGAGCGCGGCGAAGGCTTCGGAGCCGGCGAACTCGGTAGTCAGGCTTTTGTAGAATGGATTGTCGAAAATCCTGCGGCGCGTCGCCGGGTCGGCGATAAAGCGCTCGACGATGGCGTCCCAGGCGCCCGTCACGTCGAGCATCATCGCGGAGAGCCGAAGTCGGCGGTCAAGCCCGGCCGCGGCAAGCTGCCGGCCGCCGATTCGGGTTGGCTGACCGCCCAGGCGGGCCAGGCCGAGCGCGTCACGCAGGCGCTCGGAAGGATCGACGGTTATGACCGCGGTGTTGAGATTGGCAGATGCGCCGGCGAGTCCGAGCGCGGCGGCGATAGTCGTCTTACCGACGCCGCCGGTGCCGAGCAGAATCGGAATCGAGCCTTTGGTGAGCAGGTCTTTCAAGCAGCAGCTCCGTTTCAGGGTCACGATAGCAGGCGCGGGGAATGGGCGCATCGCAGGACAATTGTTGTCATCGTGAGATGCAAAATGTCGACAGTCGATTAGACGGCTTCACGCCTGGGGAATAGAATCCTCGCGGGGGAATCAGGGGGCGCCAGATGGCAATAGAATTCGTGGCAGCAGTTGTGGTCGGTGCTTTCCTCGGGATTGCAATTGGATGGTTGCTGGCGCAGCGGAACGCAACGCGTCTCAAGGTACGGCTCGAAGAAACCGAAAAGCGCCTTGGAGAGGAGAAAAGTCTACTCGACAAAGCCAAGGAGCAGCTCTCTGACACCTTCCGAGCACTCGCCGCCGACGCCCTTCACCAGAACAACGACGGATTTCTGGCGCTTGCGACCGAAAGACTCAACACCGTCAGAAGCGAGGCGGCAGGCGAGCTTGAAGCGCGCAAGCAGGAAATCGAAACGCTCGTGAAACCGCTCGGCGATTCGCTCGCCGAAATGACGAAGCAAATCCGGTCGCTGGAACAGGCTCGGAGCACGGCTTACGGAACGCTGACTGAGCAAGTGAGGTCGCTAATATCTACGCAGGATTTGCTCCGAACGGAGACGGGAAACCTCGTAAAGGCGCTGCGTGCCCCAATCGTGCGCGGACGATGGGGCGAAGTTCAGCTCAAGCGCGTCGTGGAATTGGCCGGGATGATCGAGCGATGCGATTTCTTTCAGCAGGAGAGCGTGGATACCGAGAGCGGAAGACTCAGGCCAGATATGCGCGTCCAACTTCCTGGCGGCAAGAATATCGTGGTCGATGCAAAAGCGCCGCTGCAGGCGTATCTCGACGCCGTGGAAGCACCGACCGATGAGCTGCGAATGACGAAACTGAAGGAACACGCGCGGCAGGTGCGCGATCATATGGTCAAGCTGGGTGCGAAGAACTATTGGGACCATCTGCAGCCGACGCCCGAATTCGTCGTGATGTTCCTCCCGGGCGAGGCCTTCTTCAGCGCCGCGCTCGAACAGGATCCGTCCTTGATTGAACAGGGGGTGAACCAGCGCGTGATTCTTGCCACGCCGACTACGCTGATCGCAGTGCTTCGTGCGGTGGCCTACGGATGGCGTCAGGAGCAGCTCGCGGAGAACGCGCAGCGCATCGCCGACCTTGGTAAAGATTTGTACGAGCGCATGGGCACCATGGCAGAACACATCGAAGATATTGGTGGCGATCTCAACAAAGCCGTCGGCTCGTACAACAAGGTCGTCGGTTCATTGGAACGGATGGTTCTTCCCGCGGCGCGCCGGTTCAAGGAACTCGGCGTCGGCGGCAACAAACACATACCTGAACTGAATCCGGTCGATAACGTCCCGCGCCCGTTGACCTCGACAGCGATCCCGGAAACCGAGCGCGACGACGACTAGCCGCGCGCTCGCGTTTTTCACTTACTCGATCTCCTGGTCGGAGGGGGGCGGGGGCTTCAGTTGGCTGCGCTCCTTGCCGGCGACGATCCATCGCTCGACTTCGTGACGCTCGCGCTTGAGGAATCCCGCAATTGCCCGCTTGAGATCCGGGTTGGAGACGTAGTGGATGCTGCGGGTGAGGGCGGGATCGAAGCCGCGCAGCCATTTGTATTCGCCGCCGGCGCCGGGCTCGTAACGCTGAATGCCGCTCAGAATCGAGTGCTCGATGCCCGCGTAGTAGCAGACGTTGAAGTGCAGGAAGCGGACCTCGCGGAAGCATCCCCAATAGCGGCCGTACATCACGTTCGCCTTGGCCAGGTTGACGGCGCCCGCGATCAGTTCGCGTCCCGCGTATGCGCCGATGAAAATCATGTTGCGTTTGAAGGATTTGCGGATGAGATCGAAAAAGTCCTCGGTGAGATATCGACGGCCCCAGTAAAGCTTTTCGATCGTCGAGCAATAGATTCGGTACATCTCGGGGAACATCCGGTCGGGGATTTCCTCGCCCGCCATCACGCGGATGTGGACGCCTTGTTCGTCCATCGCGGCGCGTTCGTGGCGGACGGCGGTGCGCCGCTTGTGCTTGAGCCGGTTCAGATAATCGTCGAAGGTCGCGAAGCCCGCGTTATGCCAATGGTACTGATAGCCGAGCCGCTCCATGAATCCGATCGGCGCGAGCGCGGCAGCTTCGTCGGGCTGGCAAAAATTGACGTGCACACTCGACAGCTTGTTATCCTCGCAGATGGATGTGAGCGCGAGGCCGAGCAGATTGATGAGGCCGGCTCGATCGACGCCCGGCGCGGTTAGAAATCGGCGTCCCGTATGCGGCGTGAACGGCACCCCGACCAGAATCTTGGGGAAGTAGCCGATGCCGGCGCGCTCGGCCGCGTCGGCCCATCCATGGTCGAAGACGAACTCGCCCATGCTGTGGGTCTTGAGGTAGAGCGGGGCTGCGGCGACGATTCGTTTGCGGGGCGCCTCTCGAACCACGAGATGATACGGGGCCCATCCGGTGTCGCGCGCAGCCGATCCGGAGTGCTCCATCGCATACAGCCAATCCCATTCGACGAACGGAGAATCGTCGGGGGCGAGCAGGGCGTCCCACGCCGCGCGGGGAATCTTGTCGATTCCCTCGATGATCGCGACTTCGAGTCTGGGTGCGGAATCATTCATGGCAAAGTTTCAATTTATCACTCCCTTCGGTCGAGCAAATCACAACAGTGAAAAGTCAAAATATCAGACTTATCGCATCCGAACCGATTTTTGCCGGATGCTCACTAGGAATGCTCGAATTTGTTATTATATTGGTAAGGCCGAGGGAGGCGCTCCGAGCGACAGAGGTGCGATGGTGGATTTCGTGCGCAAGCGGATGGTTTTGGCGCGAATCACCGGCGGTGACGGTGACGGCAATGGCCGCTCCGGCGGTGGCGATATCGCTACCGAGCGCAAGACCCGCACCAAGTCGCAGACCGCCAAACCGCCTCTGTACAAGGTTATTTTGCTCAACGACGATTACACGCCGATGGAGTTCGTCGTCGAAGTGTTGGAAGCGGTATTTCACAAGCAGCACGCCGAAGCGACCCGAATCATGCTCCACGTGCATCAGAACGGGATGGGCGTGGCGGGCGTGTATCCATTCGAAGTCGCGGAGACCAAGACGCATACCGTCGAGGAACTCGCGCGTGAGGCCGAGTATCCGCTCAAGTGCGTGATGGAAAAGGAATGACCAGGCCGTAGCATCGATGCCTCCGTCGAATAACAACATCATGATCAGCCGCGAACTGCAGGTGACGCTGCAACTCGCGATGAGCGAAGCCGTCAACCGGCGTCACGAGTTTGTGTGCCTGGAGCATCTGCTGTTCGCGATGCTCCACGACGTGACGACGACCACGATACTGAAAAATTGCGGCGCCGATCTGGATTCGATCCGGCGCAAGCTGGCGCATTACCTCGACGAGCAGGTCGAGCGGATGCCCAAGGGCGAGGAAGTCTCGCCGCGCTACGCGATCGGGGTGCAGCGGGCGCTGCAGCGGGCGGCGTTGCACGTGCAATCGGCGGGACGCCAGGAAATCACCGGCGGCAACGTGCTGGTCGCGATGTTCCATGAAACCGAATCGCCGGCGATTTTCTTTCTGCAGGAGCAGGGCGTCGCGCGCTTCGACGTGATCAATTTTATCTCGCACGGGGTTTCGAAGGCGGGCGCGGAAGACGACGAGGACGGCGAGGAATCGGACAAGGATTCGATCGATCGCGACGGACACGAACATGAAGCCGGCGACGAAGAAGGCGAGCGCAAGCTGTCGCCGTCAAAGGCGCTCAACACTTACGCGATCAATCTGGCCAAGCGCGCGGCGGACGGAAAAATCGATCCGCTCGTCGGCCGCAAGAAAGAACTCGAGCGCGCGGTGCACGTATTGCTGCGCCGGCGCAAGAACAATCCGGTCTTCGTGGGCGAGGCAGGGGTCGGCAAGACCGCGCTGGCCGAGGGACTGGCGCTGGCAATTCACAAGGGCGACGTGCCCGACGCGCTCAAGGGCGTCGAGATCTACGCGCTCGACATGGGCGCGTTGCTGGCGGGGACGCGGTTTCGCGGGGACTTCGAGCAGCGCCTGAAGGCGGTCATCAAGGCGGTGGTCGGCGACTCGAAGCGGATTTTGTTCATCGACGAGATCCACACGATAGTCGGCGCCGGCGCGGCTTCCGGCGGCACAATGGATGCGTCCAACCTGCTCAAGCCCGCACTCGCGTCCGGCGACCTGCGATGCATCGGTTCGACGACCTACCAGGAATACAAGCGCTCGTTCGACAAGGACAAAGCGCTGGCGCGGCGCTTCCAGCGAATCGACGTCGTCGAGCCGACGCAGGACGAGGCCGTGCAGATTCTGGGCGGCATCAAGTCGTACTACGAGAAGCATCACAACGTCCGCTACACGAATTCGGCGATCAGATTGGCGGTCGAGCTATCGGCGCGATACGTCAACGACCGCTTCCTGCCCGACAAGGCGATCGACGTGATGGACGAGGCGGGAGTCGCGGGGCATTTGCGCGGCGCGGGGACGACGGAACCCGTGACGGTGGGCACGCGCGACGTGGAGCGGACGGTCGCGCGGATGGCGAAGATTCCGGAGCGGACGGTGTCGGCGACCGATCGCGGACGGCTGCAGACGCTCGACGAGGATATGAAGCAGGCGGTCTTCGGCCAGGACGAGGCGATCAACTCGGTGGCGCGCGCGATCAAGCTCGCTCGCTCGGGGCTCAGCCATCCCGACAGACCGGTGGGCGCCTTTTTGTTCGCCGGACCGACGGGGGTAGGCAAGACCGAAGTCGCGCGGCAACTCGCGAAAGTGATGGGCGTCGAGTTCATCCGCTTCGACATGAGCGAGTACATGGAGCGGCATACGGTTTCGCGCTTGATCGGCGCGCCGCCGGGATACGTCGGTTTCGATCAGGGCGGATTGCTCACCGACGCGATCAACAAGACGCCGCATTGCGTGCTGCTGCTCGATGAGATCGAAAAGGCGCATCCCGATTTGTTCAGCATCCTGTTGCAGGTGATGGATCACGCGACGCTCACCGACAACAACGGGCGCAAGGCGGATTTCCGCAACGTGATCCTCGTGATGACCACCAACGCCGGCGCACAGGAACTATCGCGCGCGATGATCGGTTTCCACGGCGGAACCGGCCAGGGAAATCCCAAGAGCGTGCTGGAGAGGATGTTCGCACCGGAGTTCAGAAACCGGCTGTCCGCCACGATCGAATTTGCTCCGCTGAGTCCGCCGGTTATGGAACGGGTGGTGGACAAGTTCATTGCGGAATTGCAGGAGCGCCTCGACAAGCAGAAGGTCACGCTGACGGTGACGCCGGTGGCGAAGAAATGGCTGGCGGAACATGGTCACGACCCGCGCTTCGGCGCGCGCCCGCTCGGGCGGTTGATCGAGAACGAGATCGCGCGCGAGCTCGCAGATCAGGTGCTGTTCGGCAAGCTGACGAAGGGCGGCAAGGCGACCGCGGACCTCGACGGCGACAAGCTGGTGTTCTCGTACGAGCCGAATCCAGCACGTCAGCCCGCACCAGTCGCGTAATTCAGTTAACGGCCAGGCCTGCCTCGGTGAGGCGATGCTCGAGAATCGGGATGCGGTCGTGACCCCAGAACGGTTCGCCGTCGAAGAAGAACAGCGGTACGCCGAAGACGTGGTCGGCGGCGGCTTCCTCCTGGGCGCGCTGATAGGCGGCGGCGCCTTCACCTGACAGATATTTGCGATAGTCGTCGGCGGACATGCCGAGGCTTGCGATTACGCTCGCGACCGCGTCGGGCTGATCGGCCTCGAGCTCGCGGCGAAAGAACATCTCGAAAACTCGACGGCTGTAATCGAGCAGGCGGCCGTGCTCATCCGCGAACAGGCCGCCGATCAGCGCCGGCGTCGTGTCGTAAACCTTCAGCGGCCCGCGAATAACCAGGCCGCGCGGTTTGGCCCATCGGCGCGCGTCGAGATACGAGTAGCGCGCCTTGTGTTCGGAGTAGAGACTGCGCTCGCCCTTGCCCTTGATTCGAAGCTGGAACGGAATCCATCGGATGCGAATTCGAAATCGCTGTTCGAGCGCGAAGGCGGGATCGAATGCGAGGTAGGCGAACGGACTCTTGTAGTCCGAGTACATCTTCACTTCCTTCGCTTGCATGAGATCGATTTCGCGGCGCGGGATTTTCAGATCCGAAGGTCGGGCTTTTGCAGTATCGTCGGATGCACCCATTCGGGGCCGCCCGTTTCGGGATGATCGATGTTGTAATGCAAGCCGCGCGATTCGCGCCGGCTCATCGCGGATCGCACGACCAGCTCCGCGACCATCGCCAGGTTGCGCAACTCGATCGTGTCGGCGTCGAGCAGGTGGTCCCAGTAGTAGCGGTGGATTTCGTCCTTGAGCATCTCGATGCGGCGAAGCGCGCGCTCGAGGCGCTGGTCGCTGCGCACGATGCCGACGTAGTTCCACATCAGGCGGCGAATCTCGTCCCAGCTCTGCGTGATCATCACGCGCTCCTCGCTGCGGATCGCACGCCCGGGATCCCACTGGGGAAATTCGGGCGGCGCGCCGCCTCCCGACGCGACGATTTCGCGCGCCGCGGCAAAGCCGCGCCGGCCCATCACGGCGGCCTCGAGCAGCGAGTTCGACGCGAGCCGGTTGGCGCCGTGCAAACCGGTCATCGCGACCTCGCCGGCGGCGTACAGGTGCGGAATCGAGGTGCGTCCGTCGAGATCGGTCTGCACGCCGCCGCACATATAGTGGGCCGCGGGCACCACCGGAATTGGTCCTTTGGTCAGGTCATATCCGAAGCTCAAGCATCGCTTGAAGATATTGGGGAACCGCAGCCGGATGAAATCGGCGTCGCGATGGCTCAAATCGAGATACACGAAGTCCAGGCCGTGACGTTTCATCTCGGAATCGATCGCTCGCGCGACCACGTCGCGCGGCGCCAGCTCGGCGTCCGGATGGTAGCGCTTCATGAACGGGGTGCCGTCGGGCAATTTCAGAATCGCGCCCTCGCCGCGCAGCGCCTCGGAAATGAGAAACGACTTGGCGGCGGGATGGTACAGGCAGGTGGGATGGAACTGGTAGAACTCGAGGTTGGCGACGGACGCGCCCGCCCGATACGCCATCGCGACGCCGTCGCCCGACGCGATATCGGGATTGGTGGTGTAGAGATAGACCTTGCCGGCGCCGCCCGTCGCCAGCATCGTGGCGCGCGAAATCACTTTGCGGATTTCGTGAGTCTCGCGATCGAGCGCATAAACGCCCCAGCATGCGCCCGGCTTTCCCGCGGTGGCAGTCTCGACCAGCAGATTGATCGCGACGTGATTTTCCAAAGTGCGGATGTTCGGCCGCGCGGCGGCGGCCTCGGTCAGCGCACGCATTATTTCGCGGCCGGTCAGGTCCTGGGCGTGAAGCACGCGGCGATGGCTATGGCCGCCCTCCTGGCCGAGGTCGTATTCCTGTTCGGAGTCGACTTCGGCGCCTTCGGTCCCGACGCGGGTGAAGCGAGTGCCGAGCCGGATCAATTCGCGAATCGCTTCGGGACCCTCGCGAACGATAGTCTCGACCGCGGCGCGATCGCACAGCCCGGCGCCCGCGCGGATCGTGTCCTCGATGTGCGATTCGAACGTGTCCTCAACGCTCCACACACTGGCGATACCGCCCTGCGCATAGGCGGTGTTGGCCTCGGAGCTGCCGGCCTTGGTGAGAACGGTGACAGTGCCGGCTTCGGCCGCCTTGATCGCGAACGTCAGGCCCGCGATGCCGCCGCCGATAACCAGGAAGTCGCTGGACAGTTGCGCATTATGCCTCATCAGGTGGCCTCGGGCGCGCCCGCGGGGTGAATCGCGGAGCGTGCGTTGTGTCAAAATGACGCTACTCGGTCTGCGCTCGGCCAGTCAAGGCGATCGCGCGGCTGCGATTTGCCACTGTGATTCGATTCAAATATTCTGGAAGGTGGGGATCGCAGCGAAAGAACGAAAAAGCGAAAGACGAAACCTTCGCTGCGCAGTTTCGTAGAACCTACGACAGGCCAAGCCCGTGCCGATGACGCCGCCAAATATTGTCACGCTGTTCCGGATCGCCACCGCGCCGATCCTGATCTTGATCCTGATGCACAGCGGGCCGGGTGCGGCGTGGCTTGCAGCCGGGGTGTTCTTCATCGCGACGGTCAGCGATTATTTCGACGGCTACCTCGCGCGCAGTTACGACTCGGTCAGCACGCTCGGCAAGTTTCTCGATCCGATGGCCGACAAGCTGGTCGTTGCGACGGTGCTGATCATGCTAGCCGGGATGACGCGAACGCCGCACGTGCCGGCGTGGATGGTGGTCGTGCTGGTGACGCGCGAAATAATGGTGACGGGACTGCGCGCGGTGGCGGCGGCCGAGGGGTTAATCGTGGCCTCCGAGGAGCTCGGCAAGTACAAGATGGCGTTGCAGTCGATCGCGATTCAGGGTCTGCTGATTCATTACACGTATTGGCACGTCGATTTCTTCGCCGCCGGGATGTTCGTGCTGTGGATCGCGATGGCGGTGAGCGTGTGGTCGTGCGTCGATTATTACGTGCGCGTGGTGGTGGCGCTGCGGCCAAAACCAATTACTGCGGCGGGCAAGCGGGCGGTGATTTGACAGACGCTCCCGCGCCGGATAATCAAATGGGTTCGTCGCGCCGGTTTGGAGAGCGGGTGTAGCTCAGTTGGTAGAGCGCGTGCTTGCCAAGCACGAGGTCGTCGGTTCGAAACCGATCACCCGCTCCAGGTAAATCGCGACAGACGGCCTCTCCAGGCTGTGCATCAGCGGCAATCGATCGCATATCACACCGGGAGATGAGGTCTCTTCTCCATGTCGGAACCGCTCTCAGACCAGCAGCTTTCCCTCATCGACGCCTACTGGCGAGCGTCCAACTACCTGACCGTCGGCCAAATCTACCTGATGGCGAATCCTCTGCTGCGCGAGCCGCTCCGGCCCGAGCACATCAAGCCGCGCCTGCTCGGCCATTGGGGGACCTCACCGGGGCAGAACTTTATCTACGCGCATCTCAACCGGCTGATTCGCGAGCACGACGCCAACGTCATTTATATTTCCGGTCCCGGGCACGGTGGTCCGTCGGTCATGTCGCATACCTATCTCGAGGGCACGTACTCCGAGATTTATCCGCGAATCTCCGAGGACAGCGAGGGGATGCGCCTGCTGTTTCGCCAATTCTCGACTCCGGGCGGCGTGCCGAGTCATGCTGGTCCTCACGTCCCGGGTTCGATCAATGAAGGTGGCGAACTCGGCTACTCACTCGTGCACGCATTCGGTGCGGCGTTCGACAATCCCGACCTGATAGTTGCGTGCGTGATCGGCGATGGCGAGGCGGAAACCGCGCCGCTCGAAGGAGGATGGAAAGGCGTAAAGTTTCTCAACCCGGTGCGCGACGGTGCGGTGCTGCCGATCCTCCATCTGAACGGTTACAAAATTTCCGGCCCCACCGTATTTGGCCGCGACACCGACGAAGAGCTGCGCCGCCTGCTCGAAGGCCACGGCTACGAGGTCTACTTTGTCGAGGGCGACGAACCGCCGCGGATGCATCGCGAGTTCGCTGCGACGCTCGAACAGTGTTACGCGAGGATTCGCGCAATCCAGACCGACGCGCGCGCAAACGGGCTCCGGAAGCGGCCGACGTGGCCTGCGATCGTACTGCGAACGCTCAAAGGATGGACCGGGCCGAAAGTTGTTGACGGCGTGCAGATTGAAGGGACCTTCCGGGCGCATCAGGTGCCGCTTGCGGGCGTGAAGGAAAATCCCGAGCATTTGAAATTGCTCGAGGCGTGGATGCGCAGTTACCAGCCTGACGAGTTGTTCGACGAACACGGCCGCCTGAAGCCCGAACTCAAAGCGATTGCGCCAAAAGGAAATCGCCGGATGGGCGCGAATCCGCACGCCAACGGCGGAATTCTGACCATCGCGCTCGATATCCCGTCCTTTACCGACTACGCGGTGCCGATTGAACAACCTGGGAGCGTCAAGGTCGAATCCACCCGCCCCTTCGGCAAGCTGATGCGCGATATCTTCACGCGCAATTCCAAACAGCAGAACTTCCGCCTGTTCTGTCCCGACGAAACCAACTCCAATCGCCTTGGCGACGTTTTCGACGTCGAGAACCGATGCCTGGTGAGCCGCGTCGAGAGCTACGATGATCACGTCTCGCACGACGGCCGCGTGATGGAGGTGCTAAGCGAGCATTGCCTCCAGGGATGGCTCGAAGGCTACACGCTTACCGGACGCCACGGAATTTTCGCGTCGTACGAGGCGTTCGCCATGATCGTGGATTCTATGACGACGCAGCACGCGAAATGGCTGGAGACATGCAAGACCGGGTTACCATGGCGCCGTCCGATCCCGTCGCTGAACTACCTGCTCACCTCGACCTGCTGGCGCAACGATCACAACGGCTTCAGCCATCAGGGCCCGGGCTTCATCGACACCTTGCTGACCAAGCGGGGCATCGTGTCGCGGATATACCTGCCGCCCGACGCGAACTGCCTGCTGTCGGTGGCCGATCATTGCCTGCGCAGCCGCGACTACATCAATCTGATCGTGATCGACAAGCAGGAACATCCGGTGTGGCTCGATATCGATGCGGCCCGCGAGCATTGTTCTCGCGGCGCGTCGGTGTGGCGATGGGCCGGCAACGACGGCGGGATGGAACAACCGGACCTCGTGCTCGCATGCGCCGGCGACGTCATGACGGAAGAGGCGATCGCGGCGGCTTGGCTGTTTCGCAAGTATCTTCCTGAAATGAAAATTCGAGTCGTGAACGTCGTCGATCTCATGACGCTGTTTCCGCCCGACCGCCATCCTCACGGCATGAGCGACGACGCTTTTCTCGAACTCTTCACCCCCGACAAGGACGTGATCTTCGCCTTTCATGGTTACCCGCGCGAGGTTCATCAGCTCCTGCACGGACGGCCCAATCCGAATCGTTTCCACGTGCACGGTTACGTCGAGGAGGGAACCACGACCACGCCTTTCGACATGCTGGTGCTGAACGAGGCGAGCCGCTATCACCTCTGCATCGACGGGCTGCGTCACGCGCCGCGGTACCAGGAGCGCGCCCGCGAACTCATCACGATGACTGAAGCCGCGCTCGACGCCCATCGCAAATACATAGTCGAGACTTTCGAAGACATGCCTGCGATTCGTAACTGGAAATGGACTCCGGATTAATTTGATGAAAGCAAGCCCGCTTGCCGGAAAACCTGTCGATCAATCGCAACTCGTCGATATCCCCCGTTTGATCACCGCTTACTTCGCCTGCAAGCCCGACGCCGACAATCCCGCGCAACGAGTCGCGTTCGGCACCTCGGGGCATCGCGGCTCCTCGTTCGACAGCGCGTTCAACGAAGCGCACATCCTCGCGATCAGCCAGGCGATTTGCCTCTATCGCAAAAGTCAAAATATCAACGGTCCTCTCTACCTCGGGATGGACACGCATGCGCTCTCGGTCCCGGCGTTCGCCAGTGCGCTCGAAGTGCTGGCTGCCAACGGGGTCGAGACGATGGTGGATAGCGAGGGCGGATACACGCCGACGCCGGCGATATCGCACGCGATCCTGACCTACAATCGCGGCCGCAAGGACGGGCTGGCGGACGGGATCGTGATCACGCCGTCGCACAATCCGCCGTGTGATGGCGGCTTCAAGTACAATCCGTCCAACGGCGGCCCGGCTGATTCCACCGTCACCGATTGGATTCAGAATACAGCCAACGAATTTCTCAAGGCCGGCCTCGCCGGGGTGCTGCGCGTTCCGTACGAGCGGGCGCGCACGGCCGCGACGGTTCATCAGCACGATTACATCGGCGCTTACGTCAGCGACCTCGACAACGTCGTCGACATGGAGTCGATTCGCGGCGCGGGCGTGCAGGTCGGGATCGATCCGCTCGGCGGCGCGGCGGTGCGCTACTGGCCGGCGGTGATCGAAAAGTACGGAATCAAGGCGACGGTGGTCAGCGACGTGGTCGATCCGACATTTCGCTTCATGACCGCCGACTGGGATGGGAAAATCAGAATGGATTGCTCGTCGCCGTACGCGATGGTGCGACTGCTCGCGATGCGCGATCGTTTCGACGTTGCGTTTGCCAACGACACCGACGCGGACCGGCACGGAATAGTCACTCGCTCGAGCGGCCTGATGAATCCGAATCACTATCTCGCGGTTGCGATCTCGTACCTGTTTCGCAATCGCACCCGATGGCGCAGAGATGCGGCGGTCGGCAAGACTGTGGTGAGCAGCGCCATGATCGATCGCGTCGCGGCGAGCCTCGAGCGCAAGCTCATCGAGACTCCGGTCGGCTTCAAGTGGTTCGTGGACGGGCTGATCGATGGTTCGGTCGGATTTTGCGGCGAGGAAAGTGCCGGCGCGTCATTTCTGCGCACCGATGGAACCGTGTGGACCACCGACAAGGACGGACTCATCCTCGGCTTGCTGGCCGCCGAGATGACCGCGCGCGTGGGGCGCGACCCCGGAGCGACGTACGATGACCTGACGCGCGAGTTCGGTGCGCCGGCGTACGAGAGAATCGATGCGCCCGCCACGCTCGCGCAGAAGGAAATTCTAAGGAAGCTGAGTCCCGGGCAACTGAATGAGCGCGAACTTGCGGGTGAGAAAATTCTCAAAACATTGACCATTGCGCCCGGCAACGGGGCGGCAATCGGCGGAATCAAGGTGATCGCGGAGAGCGGATGGTTCGCGGCGCGTCCGTCGGGCACGGAAGAGGTTTACAAGATATACGCGGAGAGTTTTCGCGGCGTCGATCATCTGCATCGGATTCAGGCTGAGGCGCAGGAACTTATCGCGCGCGTCTTCAAGCAGGCTGAATCGCCGCCGGCGGCGCGGCCCCGCGGCGACTGAGGAATCAGGCTTGCCGGCTCGTCACATCATACTCTGCATCAACGTTGGTTCGTCATCGTGCAAGTTCTCGCTGTACTCGGTTTCCAGCGGCGCCGAATCCATTGTGGCCGAGGGCGCGGCGGATCGGATCGGCTCGAGCGGCGGCACAATCACGATCCGCGACGCCAACGGCCGCTCGATCGCCGAATCGGATCGCGATCTCGCACGCCCGCAAGTTGCCGTCGATGCGCTGTTCGACGAGTTCGAGCGCTTGAAGCTGCCGCGCCTCGACGTGGTCGGACATCGAATCGTTCACGGCGGCGCGCATCATGTGGCCCCGGAGATTGTCACGCCCGCGCTGATCGCCGATTTGAAACGGCTGATCGCATTCGCACCGCTGCACATGCCGGGCGGAATCGGGGGCGTCGAGGCGGTTGCCGCGCGGCATCCGAAACTTCCGCAGGTCGCGTGCTTCGACACCGCGTTTCATCGTGGAATGCCGGAGCGCGCCGAGCGCTTCCCGTTGCCGCGCGAACTATGGGACGCGGGAGTGCGGCGCTACGGCTTTCACGGGATCTCTTATGAGTACATCATGCAGGCTCTAAGAGCCGACGTTCCGACGCGCCTGATAATCGCGCACTTGGGCAACGGGGCCAGCATGGCCGCAGTCGAAAACGGCCGTCCGCTCGACACCACGATGGGATTCACGCCGGCGGGCGGCTTCATGATGGGGACGCGGCCGGGCGATCTCGATCCAGGCGTGATTCTTTATCTGCTCGAACAGAAGGGTTACGACGCCGCGCAACTAAGTCGGCTCGTCAATCTGAAGTCCGGGTTGCTCGGAGTCTCAGGACTCAGTTCCGACGTGAAGACGTTGCTGGACGCGCGGGGATCGAACGCGGATGCGGCGGAGGCGATCGAGATGTTTTGCTATCAGATTAGAAAAGCGATTGGCGCACTGGCAGCGGCGCTCGGCGGATTGGACATGCTCATCTTCACCGGCGGGATTGGCGAGCATGCCGCCGCGGTACGCGCGGAAGCCTGCCAGGGGCTGGCGCATCTCGGGCTCGCGATCGATCCGCGACGTAACGACTCCAACCAGGACACGATCAGCGCCGCTGATAGCCGATGCCGCGTGCGGGTCATCCCCACCAATGAAAATTTAATGGTCGCGCGGCACGCGGCTCGGCTGGTATTTCCCGCCGGCTGATTCGACGATTTGCTGGCCGCAAGCCCGTTCGCGGCGGTATAAATCAGTTGGGCAAGTTTTTCAGCGAAAACGCGCGACAGTAAATTCCGGAAGTGTGCGGACGATTCACAATCACGCGCCGCGACGGCAACTCGATCGCAGCGGAACTCGGCGTCCCGGCGGACTCGTTCGCCGATTATCGGCCGCGCTACAACGTCGCGCCGATGCAGAAGCATTTCATCGTCAGGATCAAATACGAAAATCGCGAAGCGATTCCCGCCAGGTGGGGCCTGGTCAGGAGCGGCGCGAAAGACGCCAGCATGGCGGCCAAGTGTATCAACGCGCGGTCGGAGACGGTCGAGGCGCGGCCCGCATTTCGCGACGCGTTCCGTAAGCGGCGATGCGTGGTGCCGGCGGATGGATTCTTCGAATGGACCGGGCCGAAGACCGCGCGGCAGCCGACCTGGTTCCATCGCGAGGACAGCCGTCTGATCCTGTTCGCCGGACTTTACGAGGCATGGCAGAAAGAGGCGAGCGTGTGGGAGACGACGTTTACGATTATCACGACGGCGGCCAACGCCGTGGTCGCGTCGTATCACGATCGGATGCCGGTGATACTTGCAGATCGCGACGCCGACGACTGGATGGATCCGCGCGCGCCGGATCCGCTCGCGCTCAAGTGCCTGCTGGTTCCCGCGCCCGCTGACCTGCTGATCGCGACTCCGGTTTCGCCCAAGATCAACAATGTGCATAACGATTCGCCGGATCTGCTGGAGCCCGCCGGATAGATTTTCGACTGAGCCACTGAGTCTGTCGATCCGAAGTGGTCAGGCGGCGCGGGGTACTGGCTCAGTTTGCCAAGCTGAAGGCTGCGAGGGGCGCGATTTTGGCTGATCGAAAAGAGCTGGAAAGAGCAAATTCTACCATCCGTAGTGGTTTTGGGACGGCTGCGCTCTATGGCTAGTTTCGTTCCGTCATAAATTATTTCAGCCGAGAGCGGAGGTCGCCCGATTTCGGGCGAGCCGGGCGAGTACAAGGCATCCTGGCGGTTGACCATAGCGTATGCGTAGCACGCGAAATCGGCGCGGGGCAGGCTGAATTAGTTCATCCTCAAAATCCGGCCCGAAACCCGGATTCAGGAGTCACAGGGATTTGGTCCATATCATCGAAGCTGAACCAGTGCCCGGAGTGGATGCTCAATTGATGGACTTTCCCGCGCGTGATAGTTGATCGGGTCCGGTCGCGACGAAAATAGAGCGCGGGGGCGGCGTACCCAAGTGGTTAAGGGAGAGGTCTGCAAAACCTCCATGCATCGGTTCGAATCCGATCGCCGCCTCCAACAAATCCCAAAAGAATGAATAGGGGAGAGAGATGATCATCCCGATTACCGTTACGCCTGAGGGGCTAATCCAGCCGCAGAAGGAACCGGAAGCGACCAAATTTGTGTCGCTTGGCGTCAAGGAGGCTAATATAGAGGAGTTCCTTCGGAAGGACATTGGCCGCATCTTCGACGACGAGGACGAGACACTGCTGGTCGTCAGACAACAGGTAGTGAACGCGAGCAACGGCCGGAACGACCTTGTTGCGCTCGACGGGTGGGGGAACCTCGTCCTCATCGAAATTAAACGCGACTCCCGGGATATGGTCACTCGGCCCGAAGCGCTCGAATTTCAGGCTGTCCGTTACGCCGCGAGCCTCGCCACAATCCGTAGCGTGGATGAATTAGTCGAACGCATTTTCGCCCGATATATCAACAAGTGGCCAGCCGAGTTCGAAAAGGGTGACTTGACGCCCGAAGAACTTGGAAAACGCACCGTGAAGAAGTTCCTCCTGGAGAATAATGCCGAAAAATCCTTTAACAAACACCAGCGGATCATTCTCGTGGCTTCAGCCTTCGATGAACAGACGCTGTCCGCCGCCGCTTGGATGAACGATAACGGCATCGACATCGCCTGTATCTCGCTTAATCCTATGAAAGCGGGCGAATCGTTGTACCTCGTTGTCGAAAAGCTCATTCCGACGCTTTGCATGGAAGATTTTCTTGTCCCGTTCCCGGAGGCTGTCCCCGACCGAGGGCAGGCCCGAATCACGGGAACGGATAAGACGCGCACCCGTACAACGCTCCCTAAGATGCGGGAACTCATGGAATGGGGAGTCGTGAAGCGGGGAGAGAGCTTGAGGGTGAAGAACTATCCAGATTCGGAAGCACTGGTGGAGGATTCCAAGACGGTCCGCTTCAAGGACCGCCTTCTCTCCTATAACGACTGGGGCCGCGAGGTGACAGGTTGGTCTTCGATCAACATCTACGACTGGGCGGTCGCGCCCGACGATAGAACTCTAACCGACTTGCGGGCGGAGCACATGGATAGGGAGGAGAACGCCGCCGCGCAGGCCAACACTGGTTCAGCGGAGGTCGCGCATTGAACCGCCCTCGTTGCCCGACTCACCGGATGACTTCAGGTCTCCAGAAGAGTTCAGGCGAACCTTCGCATGAGGCGGGCGGTTCTAGCGGGCGGGCGGCGTAGTTAAATGGTGGTCCGGTTTCACCTGTAGCTTGACCAGGCAGGGCGGGCCGTCCTGGCCGTAGCAGAGGTTGCTCAGTTCGCCTAGTTTTGAATCGCGGTCGTCGTGCGTGTAATCGGGACATATCCAATGGCCGCCCGATCCGCGGTAAAGAGCGACCGCGAAATATCTGCCCGCCGCAAGATTCCCGGCCACTGGATCGCCGCGCGTCGCGATATCGCGCGAGTTGACGATATCGAATCCGTCATGCGCCGCGTCCGGCGAGTACTGCATGAAGAAAATTCGCCATTGCCGTCCGGGCCGCGCAGTGACCTGGTATTCCATCGAGCGATCGGACGAGAACACCGGCTTGTCGCGGCATAGCCACGGCCGCCCCTGTTCCGCGAAGGCAGGGCGTGAGATCAGCATCGCAAGCGTCGCGGCGATCGAAATATATCGTCCAATTCTCAAAGGTTTCATGTCCTTTTACTTTTCCCGGCCCGCGATCGTGATGATGCGGCCGACGATCTCGCCGAGATTGGAGTCCTTGGGCGTGAAAACCGCCTTGACGCCAAGCCCGAGCAGCGCTTTACGGTCGGCATCCGGGATTATTCCGCCCATCACGAGTGACACGTCGCTTGCGCCACGACTTTTCAGCAGATCGATTGTCTCCCGCGCGATGGACATGTGGGCGCCGGCGAGGCTCGAGATCGCGAGCACGTCGACGTCTTCCTCGAGGGCAGTCGCAACCATCTGCTCCGGCGTCTGCTTGAATCCTGCGAGGACTACTTCCATCCCGGCCTGCATGCACGCGTGGGCGAGCAGCTTGATCGCGTTGATATGTCCGTCGAGGCCCGCCTTGCCAAGCGCGATGCGAATTTTCCGTGTCGATCCCGCGACCGGCACCTTGAGCGCGCCGACGCTCACGCTGGTTTCGAGAATCGGCGGTGTGTAGCGGCCGCGGCTGACGCGCACGAGCGAATCCGTCCATTCGCCGACGGTGCCGCCCGCGCGGGCGAGCTCGATAGTCGCCTCGACGAGTCCGCGGTCGTTGTTGTTATTTGCGGCGGCGCGTTCGAGCGCCTCGCGGGCTTTCGACACGGCGGTCTGGTCGCGCGCCGCGCGCCATTTTTTTATCGACTCGATGCGTTCCTTTTCCTTGAGCGCATCCGCCGCGTGATCCGTGTTCTCTTTGGGCGGGGGCGTGAGTCCGACTTCGCCGGTAAACGCGTTGACGCCGATTTGCACGATCTCGCCCGACTCGACTTTCCTGTAACGCTCCGCAAGCTGGCGCGTCAGGTCGCCGCTGACTATAGAAATGGCGCGCGAGTAGCCGGCCTCGCGCAGCCGGATCGCGATTTCGCGCGCGCGCGCGGCGGTCTCGGCGGTGAGCTTCTCGATAATTTTGCTGCCCTCGAAAATATCGCCATAGCCTGCGAGTCCCGTCTCGTGCATCAGAACCTGCTGCGTGCGCAAGCTGAGCGTCTGCTCGGACTGGTCGGGGAGGGCGAGCGCCTCGCGAAAGCCCGGCAACTGGAGTGCGTTGACGCGCGCGTCGGCCGAGATGACGACCGGGAGCGCCTCGTACGCAATGCGGATGATATTAACTTCGGGCTGCGGCTCGGTGAGCGTGAGCGAGCGCACCTGGCATCCGGCGCGAAACGCCACGTTATCGACGCCGTACTCGGAAGAGCAAAGCTCCCGCCAGAGTTTGAAGTACGCGCGAATCTTGCAGATCTCGGGGACCAGCTCGATGCCGCTGTTGATGAAAAATGAAATGCGGCGGACGGTCTGCTCGAACGCGGCCGCGTCGAGCTTGGGGCGGATCGCGTCGAGAATCAGCAGCGCGTTGCCGAATGCGTAGCCGATTTCCTCGGCCGGACCGGCGCCGCTCTCCATGTAGTGGTAGCCGCAACAGTTAATCGGATTCCAGTTGGGCACGCGCTCGACCGTGAATCGAATCAACTCGGTGGAAAGGCGAAACGACAACTCAGGGTGAAAAATCGACGTGCCGCGCGCGACGAATTCCTTGAGCAGATCGTTCTGCGTCGTGCCGCGCAGCTCAGTCCATGGTACGCCGTGCTTTTCCGCGACGACCAGGTAAAGCGCCAGGATGAACGGCGCGGTCGCGTTGATCGTCATCGAGGTATTGATCGACTGAAGCGGGATTCCCTCGAACAGCCGCTCCATGTCGTTCCAGTGGCAAATCGAGACGCCCGCTTCGCCGACTTCGCCGCGCGCGACCGGGGCGTCGGGGTCGTAGCCGTTTTGGGTGGGCAGATCGAACGCGATCGAAAGCCCGCGCTGGCCCTGCTTCAAGTTTGCCAGGAAGCGTTCGTTGGCCTGGCGTGCGTCGCCGAAGCCCGCGTAGGTGCGGATAATCCATGGTTCACGGGCCTTGGGGCGAACTGTTTTTCCGCGGTCGGGCATCGACTAAAGGTTAGTTGTCGAGGCATTGGGATTCCAGCCGGTGCGCGATGACGGTGCTGGTTTAGTTTGCGAAGCTGACAAGCTGAGCTAGTGCCTTATATTGCGCCGCTGGTTTGCGCTCGCTGATGCGGTCGGCGAAGGTGAAAATAATGCGCGCCCGCCGCGAAGGACCGCGATGGGCGGGATTCTGAATGATCGAATCGGGCGGGGAACCGCAATTCATACCATATGTAGTGGTTTTGGGAAGGCTCGGGTATAGGGCTAGTTTCGTTCCGTCAAAATTAATATTCGCCGGAAGCGGGCTTCGCCCGATTTCGAGCGAGGCCGGCGAGTATGCGGCAGGTTGACAGTTGTCCATACCGTATACGTAGCACGCCGAATCCGCCGGGGTCAGGCTGAATAGTTCATCCCCTAACCCGGCATGAAATCCGACACTGAACCAATGGTGCAATGACACGCGATCAGCGCCGATGCATCGCGCGGGCCGCGGGTTCATTTTCACGATCCCGGGCAAGCGCAAGCTCGGCGGCGATGCGATCGATGAGTTCGATTCCCGACAGACCGCCATGCTCGGCGATCTCGAGCACCGGACCCGCTGTCTCGGCCCGGATTTTTGCGATCGCCTTGCGCGCGTCCGACACGCGATTCAAATCCGACTTGGCCAGCTCGGCGAGATGCTCGAGGTCTTTCTTTCGCAAATGGGGTCCACGGCGGTTCGTCAGCGCCGATATGTCATCGGCGTCGAACCCGGATCGCGGCGTTCGATTGAAAAGCACGGCCGCCGGGGCGAGATGAATGCGGCTCAAACTGGCGTGAGTCTCGATAGTCTCCGATATAGAAAGACTGTCCGCGGTCGTGACCTGGATGATTGCGCTACTGCGCCGCTCACGCATCATCCGCGAAATGTTGCCGGCTTCCTTGCCGACCACGCTGTCGCCGAATGTCGAGCGCGCGGCAGTCGGCATCTTGAGCAGGCTCATCGCCTGGCCGCTGGCGGGCGCATCGACGATTATAATGCGGCGGCCGGGCAGCTTGGCGTCGGTCCGCGCGGCTTCGTAGTAAACCTTTCCGAGCATCATCAGTTCGCGCAGCCCCGGCGCCGCTTGAACGAAAAATTGATAGAGGCGGCTCGCGAACACCGCTTTCAGCAGCATCCGGCCCGGCACCACCAGTCGCAGATATTCCTCGAGCGCGGCGCGTCCGTCGAGCGTCATCAGCGCGAGATTCGGCGCGACCTCCGCGGGTACGAACGACGGCGCGACGCCGAAGGTCGCGGCCAGCGGCGCCCGCGCGTCGCATTCCATAATCAGTGCGCGCGCGCCCGACATCGCCGCGAGCTTTGCAAGCGCGGCGCTCACGGTAGTTTTGCCGACTCCGCCCTTGCCGAGCACGATCAGCACGCGTCGTGCGAGGATTTCGTTTAGCATTTGAGGAAAGCGGAACCAGCCAGAAGTTACCAGCGGATCAGATTCGCTCCCCAGGTGAGGCCGCCGCCGCATGCGTTCAGCATCACGATATTGCCGTCGTGAATTCGGCCCTGCTCGAGAGCCTCGTCGAGCGCGATTGGCACGGACGCCGCGGAGGTGTTGCCGTAACGATCGATGTTGGTGAAAACTTTTTCCGGCGGCAGCCCGAGCCGCTCGGCGACTACGGAAATAATTCGCAGGTTCGCCTGATGCGGCACGAACAGGTCGATTTCTTCGAGCTTGACGCCCGCGCGCTCGGCCACCAGCCGGCTGATTTCTTCCATGCGCTTGACGGCTATTTTGAAAAGCTCGGGGCCTTTCATCTGAATCGCGTCATCGGCGCATCGCCGCACTTCAGAATCAATCGTGCTGCGGGTTCCGGTCGCGCGGACCGAGAGCAAATTCCAATACTCGCCCGCGGAGCGCAGCAGGCTCGACAGCACTCCGCGATTTCCCGGCTCGGTGACCATCACGCACGCGCCCGCGCCGTCGCCAAACAGCACCGCGGTCCGGCGATCGCTCCAATCCACCATCGTCGAGAGCGCGTCGGCCCCGACCACCAGTACGCGCTTGAAGTCGCCGGCGCGCATCTGTGCGTCTGCGACTTGCAGCGCATACACGAAGCCCGAGCAGGCGGCGGCGACGTCGAAGGCCGGCATCGACGAGATGCTTAAGCCCTTCTGAATCTGGCACGCCAGCGACGGAAACGCGTACTCCGAGGAAACCGTGCCGACTATGATCGCGTCGAGCGCGCCCGGCTTGATTCCCGCCCGCTCGAGCGCCGTGCGGCTGGCGGCGGTCGCGATATCCGCTATCGACTCGCCCTGGCGCATCGCGTAGCGGCTGCCGATTCCGGTGCGCGACCGTATCCATTGGTCGGACGTGTCCATGTACCGCTCGAGATCCTTGTTGGTCAGCGCGGTGCGCGGGACGGCCCGTCCGGTGGCGATAATTCTTGAACCCATGATGAACCGGTCAGCTCTCGCTGGCGGGCCTGAACGCCAGCGTCGTGTTGGTGCCGCCGAAGCCGAATGAATTGTTGAGCGCGATCCGAATTTTGGCGGGGCGCGCCTTGTTGGGCACGTAATCGAGGTCGCATTCGGGGTCGGGAAATTCCTGGTTGATGGTCGGCGGCATCATCCCGCGCTCGATCGCGAGGACCGTGTACACCGACTCGATTGCGCCGGCCGCGCCCAGCGTGTGCCCGGTCATCGACTTGGTCGAGCTAATCGCAACTTTCGCGGCTCGCTCGCCGAAGACGCACTTTACCGCTTGAGTCTCGGCGATATCGCCTTGCTCGGTCGAGGTGCCATGCGCGTTGATATAATCGACCTGGTTGGGATCGAGGTCGCTGTCTTCGAGGCACATCCGCATGCACTTGGCCGCGCCGCGTCCCTCGGGCGCCGGAGAGGTGATATGGTAGGCGTCGCTGTTGGCGGCGTAACCGCAGACTTCAGCTATGATCCTGGCGCCGCGCGCGATGGCGGCCTCGCGTTCCTCGAGGATCAGCGCCGCCGATCCCTCCGCCATCACGAATCCGTCGCGCTCCTTGTCGAATGGACGGCTGGCCTTCTCCGGCTCTTCGTTGTGGGTCGAAAGCGCGCGCATCGCGGCGAATCCGCCCACCCCCAGCGAGGTGACTGCCGCCTCCGAGCCGCCCGTGATCGCGGCGTCCAGGTAGCCGAGCTTGATCATCCGGTACGCCTCGCCGATCGCATGGCTGCCCGACGCGCACGCGCTGGTAGTCGTAAAGTTGACGCCGCGCGCTCCGTAGCGAATTGAGATTTGGCCCGGCGCAAGGTTGCCGATCAGCTTGGGGATGAAGAACGGAGTGATGTGACGCAGGCCGGTCTCCATGAAGACCCTGTGGTACTCCTCGATCGTGCACAGGCCGCCGATGCCGACGCCGATCAACACGCCGACCTGGTCGGCGTTGTCTTCGGTGATCTTGAACCCGGACTGGCGCATCGCCTGCTCGGTCGACGCGACTGCATACTGGATGAAGGGGTCCATTTTTTTGACGTCGCGCTTTTCGATCCAGTCTTCCGGATTAAAATCCTTCACCTCGCCTGCTATCCGGACGGGAAATCCCGAGGTGTCAAAGCGCGTAATCAGGCCAATACCGGACCGCCCCGCCATCAGGGCTTCCCAGTTCTTGTCCACTCCAACTCCGAGCGGAGTCACCAGTCCTACTCCGGTGACCACCACGCGGCGCTCAAGCATTGGTCTCATCAGGCCCCTCATCCTCCATCGAGTTCGCGGCCTAATAATCTACCAGAAGACAGCGCGGGTCGAGAATCCGGGGTCGCGGGCAGTGTATCAGTGTGAAGTTCCGGCCAGATGAAACGCGCCAGCCGTTCGGGCGCGACAGCGGCAGGATTGCGCTCCATGTTATGGTCCAAAGGTCAATTCATAAGCGAAATATCCCTGGAGTTGATTCGACCCTTCGATAGCGGGACCAGCGGAGAGAACGATGTGTTGAGTGTCGCTAAGGTCCCAGATCAATCCGAGATTGATACCCGTTTCACGTGAACCGCCGGCGGCAGGCTCTTGTGGCGGCAGCAGAGAGTCCTCACTCATCTTCGAACAGTTCGGCGAACAACTCGCGGACTCTGCGCTTCGCCTCCCGCAACGCTTGGCGGCCCTTTGAAGTTGCTTTGTAGAGACGGCGGGCATGCCGACCGTTCCTTTTCTCGAAGGAGCGCAGATAGCCTTCGCGTTCCAATCCATGCAGCAGGGGATATAGGGTCCCAGCGCTCAGCCGGTAACCATGGCATCCCAGCTCCTCGATAATCCCCAACCCGAAGATCGGCTCTTTCGACGCATGGTGAAGGATGTGCAACCGGATCAGACCCGAATAGATTGCCTTGGATGCCGCCATGTATTATCGTCTTTCGATATCGAGTTAGGATAACAATGTCAAGCCGAGAGCGCAAGTCCGACGCGCCGGCCTTTCCAAACTGTTGGTGCTCTCCGCCGCCGCACAGGGGTTTGTCGCACGAATAGCTGAAGTAGGTGTAACCGGTATCTGGAGTAACCATGAACAAGTTTTTGGTTTCCACCTGGAATGTCGGGAGTGTGATTTTCATTCGACTGGCTGTGGGGCTAATCTTCTTGACGCAGGGCATCCTCAAATACATCGACCCTCACATGGGTGTTCTTCGGTTTACCAAAGTCGGATTTCCGTACCCCGGATACACGGCGCATTTTGTAGGAACCTTCGAGATTGCTTGCGGCCTGCTTGTCTTGTTCGGTCTGTTCACGAGCGTCGCCAGCATTCCACTCCTCATCGTAATCCTGACGGCGATCGCGACGACCAAGATCCCGGAACTGTGCCAGCCCGGCCAGGGCTTTTGGTTCATGGTAAGCGACGCACGGACGGACTTTGCGATGACGATGAGCTTGCTTTTCCTCATCAGCGTCGGCGCCGGGTCATGGTCTCTCGACGCGTGGCTGCGGAAAGAAACCCCGCACGAAGCAGGTTAACTAACAAATTACGGTCGAGCAGACCTGTAAAACAGGAGCTCCCAAGACGCAGTTTCGCTCGAGCTCCTTGAGCGGCCTTTGCTGACGAACCAGCCGACTATGCGGCGGCCTCACTGCCCCAAGCACTCCAGCCTTGACGTCGCCCGCGGGCGAATAGTTCAAGCTCGGGCGGCGGCCGTGGTCGAGAATCCGCGATCGCGCTAGCCGCACGCGATTGCGTTCGTCGGACACGCCGGCCTTGCATCCAAACTTGAACCGATGAAACAATCCAGCGGTGCCGCTCAGCAATCCCGCAGACGATCCGTTCGTAAAACTCGCACAAAATCTCGGCGAACTCGAGATTGTGATCGGCGAGCGCGCCCGGCCTGCGATTGCCGGCGTGCGCGAGGGCCTGCGCGACGCGCTCGCATGCCGCGCGCGTGGCGATATGCCCGGGTCGATTGCCGCGATTCGTATCGCGATGGAACGGCTGGCTAATCTCGGCAGCACGCTCGATCCGGAAGAGGGCGCGATGATGCGGGTTATCGCGGAACGATTCACCGCCGCGCTCGGCGCCGGCCACAAGGGTGACGCGAAAGCCGTCGTGGACGTGATGCGCCGCAAAGCTGGCGACACCAAGGACGACGACAAAAAAGATTGGTGACTGCGGCCTCGGAATTGGCGTCCGCATGCGTTCCGCAGGCGGATTTGACAACATCCTCCACTAAAGTGAAAAAGTAAAAAAGTGAAAAAGGGAAAAACAAAGCCGGCGGATTCGATCACCGCCCCAAAACCACGCGGCGGTGACATCTTGGCGACTGCAGCGGATATCAAAGTGAACCGGTCCGGCCTGGACCAAACCTGCATCAACGCGATTCGCGTGCTGACGATCGACGCGGTCCAGAAGGCCAACTCGGGGCACTGCGGATTGCCGATGGCAATGGCGCCGGTCGCCTATCTGCTCTACACGCGGTTCATGCGCCACAACCCGAAAAATCCAGAGTGGTTCGGGCGCGATCGTTTTGTGCTGTCGGCCGGCCACGGCTCGATGCTCCTCTACAGCCTGCTCTATCTCACCGGCTACGACCTTTCGCTCGACGACATCAAGCAATTTCGCCAGCTCGGAAGCAAAACACCCGGACATCCCGAGTACGGCGTGATCGAAGGCATCGAGACGACCACCGGCCCGCTCGGCCAGGGCTTCGGCAACGCGGTCGGGATGGCGATGGCGGCGAAGCATCTCGAAGCACGCTTCGAGCGCGACAAATCGGGGCTGTTCGATCATCGCATCTTCGGCATTTGCAGCGATGGCGACTTGATGGAAGGTGTCGCCAGCGAGGCGGCGTCGATCGCGGGTCATCTCGGGCTGGGCAACATCGTCTATATCTACGACGACAACCACGTGACCATCGACGGCCACACCGAGCTCACCTTTGACGAGGACGTGTGCAAACGATTCGACGCTTACAAATGGCATACGCAGGTCGTCGAGGATGCGAACGATCTCGCGGCGCTGTCCAAAGCGATCGAAAATGCAATCAAGGAGACGAGCCGGCCGTCGCTGATTCGAGTCCGCTCGATCATCGGCTACGGCAGCCCGCACAAGCAGGGGACCTCGGCCGCCCACAGCAATCCGCTCGGCGTCGAAGAGGTGAAGCTGACCAAGGAATTCTACGGATATCCGACCGAGCCGCCATTCTTCGTTGCCGACGATGCGCTGGCGCATTTCCGCGAATGCGTCGAGCGCGGCGAGGACCTCGAGAGGGCGTGGAACGCGAAGTTCGAGGCCTACTCCAAAAAAGATCCCGCCGCTGAGGCCGAATTCCAGGCGGCGCTGGCCAACGATCTGCCGATAGGATGGGACGCCGAGCTGCCGGTCTTCACGCCCAAGGACAGCCTCGCAACCCGAGTGTCAGCCTCGCAGGCCGCGGCGGCGATCGGGAAAAAAGTCTGGAACCTGTTCGGCGGCTCCGCTGACTTGAGCGAGTCCACCTTCACGGACGTCAAGGACGGCGGCGATTTCGAGCGCGGGCATTTCGAAGGACGCAATCCGCATTTCGGAATCCGCGAGCACGGCATGTGCGCCATCCTCAACGGCCTCGCGCTGCACGGCGGTTTCATCCCCTACGGCTCGAGCTTCCTGTGCTTTACCGACTACGCACGGCCGTCGATTCGGCTGGCGGCGATGATGGAACTCCAGGTGGTGTTCGTCTTCACCCATGATTCAATCGGCGTGGGCGAGGACGGCCCGACTCACGAACCAATCGAGCATCTGTCGTCGCTGCGCGCGATTCCGCATCTGACCGTGATTCGCCCCGGCGATGCGAACGAGGCGGTCGAGGCCTGGCGCACCGCCATGACTCACACGCATGGCCCGGTTCTGCTCGCGCTCTCGCGCCAGAAGGTTCCGACGCTCGATCGCACCAAGATGGCGCCCGCCAGCGGCGCCCGGCGCGGCGCCTACGTGCTAACCGAAAGCGCCGGACGGCCCCCGGAGATCATTCTGATTGGGTCGGGATCGGAACTGTCGCTGGTCGTCGATGCGAAAGCGAAACTCGAAGAGAAGGGCAAGTCGGTCCGGGTCGTAAGCATGCCCAGCGAGAATATTTTCGAGAAGCAGGACCAGGCCTATCGCGACTCGGTCCTGCCGCCGAGCATTCGACGCCGGCTCGCGGTCGAAGCGGGCGCGCCGATGTCATGGTACCGATGGGTCGGGCTCGACGGCGACATTATCGGGATGACGACTTACGGCGCGTCGGGCAAGTACGAAGAAGTGATGAAGCATTTCGGCTTCACCGTGGACAACGTCGTCGCGCGCGCGCTGAAATTGCTCGCGCGCTAGCGGGCAAAACAGAACGATCTGGCGCGGACCGGGCGTCATCGGCTAACTTTGCGATCTCGACTCCATTGCCGGACGGACTGGTATGCCTCAACCGAAATTGATCATTCTGAACGACGCGCAGGAACTCTACGTCCGTGCCGCCGAAGAAACGGCGCATATCACTGGCGAGGCGATCTGCACTCACGGCGAGTTCACGCTCTGTCTCTCGGGCGGTTCGACGCCCGCCGCCACCTACGATTTGCTTGCGACGCGGTTTCGTCTGAGCGTCGATTGGAAGGAAGTGCAATTTTTCTGGGGCGACGAACGATGCGTCCCGCCCGATCACGCCGAGAGCAATTACGCGATGGCGAATCGCATGATGCTGAGCAAGCTCGCGCTCCGGCCGGATCAGGTGCATCGGATGCGCGGCGAAGACCCGCCAGCGTCGGCGGCTGCCGCTTACGAAGATGAATTGCGAAAACGGTTCGGCCTTGGCGACGGTGAATTCCCGCGCTTCGACCTCGTGATGCTGGGGCTTGGCGACAATCGCCATACTGCATCGCTGTTTCCGGGCGATCCTGCGATTCACGAAACGCAGCGCCTGGTGGTCGCCGTGGAGGTTGACGCCGAGCCGCGGCGTCGCCTCACGATCACGCCGCCGGTAATCAACAATGCGCAGCGCGTGATGTTCCTGGCGGCGGGGCAGAGTAAGGCGGCGGCGGTGAAAGATGTCCTGGAAGGATCGCGCGACCCGGACAAGTTCCCCGCGCAGATCGTTGCGCCGCATGACGGCGAGGTCATTTGGCTTCTCGACAAAGCCGCCGCCAGTCTGCTTTCGCCGCGCTGAATCAGGCAGGCCGCGTGCCGGGCGGTGTCAAAGGATACTAGCGATGTTTCGATTCGTATTGCGCCACTTCACCGCGGTTCTCATCGTTGCCGCAGTCGCCGGCTGGGCGCTGTTTTACCTGCCGCGGACTCCGAGCTGGGCCGTGCTCCGGATGAAGCAGGCCATAGACGCGCGCGACGGCGACGGCGCTTCCCGATACGTCGATTTTGAAAGTGTCGTGAAGCACGCGGGCTACGAGATGGTGCGCAAGCAGGGCGGAAGCGACCCGCTCAGCGCGATGGTCGGCAACGCAGCGATCGATCTTCTTGCCAAGCCGATGGCGCAGATAACGCGGGCGTGGGCGGTCAAGAAAGTCGATGACGGTGCGCGCGAGGTGCAGATGCCCGGCGCGGCCGTGGCGGCCTCGATCGTGCTCTTGCATCGAAACGGCGACACCGCGTTCACGGACTTCAAGGACAACAAGGGGCAGGAGTGGGAAATCCACCTGACGCGCGGTGAGGACGGCGATTGGCGCGTTACCGAAATCAAAAACATCGAGCAACTGCTCCAAAAGCTCCAGCGCGACCAACCAAAGCATCTCGACGCGCCTTAGCGCGCGCGTTACGGGAATGTTTCGCCGGTCCTCCGCGCGCCTGCGTTTACTCTGCTCTCAGCGACAGGTACAATAGAGCTCACGCGCGGGCGAACCTATGAGGCTCGGCCGCGCTTTAGCATCCGGCGCAAAATGAGACGTCCAGACATAAGAAATTTAGCAATCGTCGCCCATGTCGATCACGGTAAAACCACTTTGGTCGATGCGATGCTGCGGCAGTCGGGCGTTTTCCGCGCCAACGAGCAGGTGATCGATCGCGTGATGGATTCCAACGCGCTCGAGCGCGAACGCGGCATCACGATCATGGCCAAGAACACCTCGATCCTGTGGGGTGGAACGCGCATCAACATCGTCGATACTCCGGGCCACTCGGATTTCGGCGGCGAGGTCGAGCGCACTCTGTCGATGGTGGACGGCGTGTTGCTGCTGGTCGATGCGTGCGAGGGGCCGCTGCCGCAGACGCGGTTCGTGCTCAAGAAGGCGCTCGAGTCGAACCTGCCCGCGATAGTCTGCATCAATAAGATCGATCGCGCCGACGCGCGCGCACCCGAGGTTCTCGACGAGGTTTACGATCTGTTCATCGACCTCGGCGCGAACGAAAGCCAGCTCGATTTCCCGGTGCTCTATACGCAGGCGCGCGCCGGCACCGCATCGCTCAGGCTCGACGTTCCCAGCGAAAACCTGGTCCCGCTGTTCGACGCGATCGTCGCGCACCTGCCCGGCCCCGAAGTCGATCCCGAAGCGACGCTGCAATTCCAGGTCAATAATATCGACTACGACGATTACGTCGGCCGCCTCGCGGTCGGCAGAATCATCGCCGGCTCGATGACGGCGTCGCAGAACTATTCGCTGTGCCGGCGCGACGGCAAGACTGTGGTCTGCAAGGTCGCCCATATCTACGGATGGCAGGGACTCACGCGCGTCGAGCGCGAAACCGCCCGCGCGGGCGAGATAGTGATCGTGGCGGGCATCGAGGACATCGCGATCGGTGAAACGATCGCCGACCTCGAGAACCCGCGTCCGCTGCCGCCGATTCGCATCGACGAGCCGACCGTGGCGATGACTTTCTCGGTGAACAATTCGCCATGGGCGGGCCGCGAAGGAGATTTTGTCACCTCGCGGAAGCTGGGCGAACGAATCGAATTCGAAGCGCGGCGCAATGTGAGCACTCGCGTCGAGCAACTGACGCCGGAGGCCTGGCGCGTGATGGGCCGCGGCGAATTGCAGCTCGCGGTGATTGTCGAGACCATGCGCCGCGAAGGCTACGAGATGCAGGTCTCGAAGCCCACCGTCATCACCAAGCAGGCCGGCGGCGAGATACTCGAGCCGATGGAGATGCTCGTGATCGACATCCCGTCGGAATACATCGGCGTGGTCACGCAGACGCTCTCGGGGCGCAAGGGCAAGATGCGCACGATGGTCACCCATGCGAGCAACCGGGTGCGCCTGGAATACGACATCCCCGCGCGTGGCCTGATTGGGTTTCGCGGCCGATTTCTCGAAAGCACCCGCGGCAACGGCCTGATGAATACGTTGTTCAACGGCTACGCGCCGTGGTCGGGAACGATTCGTTCGCGCGCCAACGGGGCGATGATTTCCGATCGCGAGGGCGCTACCACGGCTTACGCGATCTTCCATTTGCAGGAGCGCGGGATATTCTTCGTCGGAGCCGGTGAGCCGGTTTACGAAGGGATGATCGTCGGCGAGTATGCCCGTGAGATAAACTTGCCCGTCAACGCATGCCGTGAAAAAAAACTCAGCAACATGCGCGCGTCGGGCCACGATGAAGCGATTCGGCTTTCGCCGCCACGCATTCCGACGCTGGACACGGCGCTGGAATGGATCGACGAGGAAGAGCTGGTCGAGGTCACGCCGAAGTCGGTGCGGCTGCGCAACCGCGTGCTCAAGACGGCGCTCAGGAACAAGCATCGTGCGGGATACATCGACGCGCCGCCGGCGGAGATGGCCGAAACCAACTGACCGCTTCGTGAGCCAGGCGGACGGCGCCACCGCGGACGTGCGGATCGCGTCACGGCAATCATGAGACTGGTCCGAATCGCCGCGCTTTGCGCGCTCATCGTGGCAGTCGTACTCGGCGCTTCGGCGGCGCTGATTGCAGCCAACCAGTCGCGCATCGTCGTTTACGTTCTGGCCTCGATCCGCAACCGCACCGGCGTCGATATCATCCCGCGCGCCATCTCCGTTCATCTGGGTACTCACCTGATAGTCGTTCTCGACCAGCCGCAGGTCATCGCCAACGGGCATGAAATCGTCAAGCTGAAGTCGCTCCGCGCGCTGGTCTCGTACCATTCGATTTTGGTCAGCAGCGGGCTTCCGCTCTATCGGCTGACCGCGACCAGTCCCGAAATCACGCTGCCTGTAGCCTCCTCCGACGCGGCCGCGGTCCCCATACCGCGTCCAGGGGCGCAAACCATAAACGCGCTGCAAGACGTGCTGCACGCGCTGGCGCGGATCGCGTGGCGCGTCGACACGATCGACGCCACGGTGCGCTACGCCGACGGCGCCGAGCTTGCCAACCATGTTGGAATCGTCGCGTACCGCAGGCACCGGGACCCTTCGCTGTGGCTGCTCGGGTTCCGCGGCTCGGTACTCGGATCGCCCGTTTCCGGAGCGCAGATAAGCGGAAAGATCAGTCTTGGCGTGGGGAAACATTCCCGGCCCGGCGAATTTGCGCATGGGCAGTTGTGGGCCTGGGACGTACCGCTGGAAGGAATCGAGGCGGAGGGTTTCGCATTGGCCGGCGCGATACAGGGCAGCCTCAAGTTCTCACTTCATGACGATGGTTCGATGATCGGCGAGGCCGCTGCGGGTGCGCAGAAGTTGCTGCTCAAGAGCCAGCGGCTCGCCGCGCCAGTCGATCTGGGCGACTACTCGCTCCATGCCGGCTTCGACATCACTGGCGGCAAGTATGCCGTCACGCAGATCGTTTTGCGCAAGGTCAACACGGCGGTGTTTTCCGCCGATACCGAGCTTCTGGGTCCTCAAAACGAGAAACCGGAGTTGGGAATCCACGTTGGCGGGTTTCATTTCGACGCCGCTGCGGCCAAACAGACACTGCTGTCGGTCCGCCATCTGCCTGCCGACCTCGTGGATATGCTCAACCGGCTCAGACCCGGCAAGGTCACCATCGGCGCCGCGACGCTAAGCGCCGCCTTCGACGAGATTAAGACGGCGCCGCTCGATACGATTCGCAAGAATCTGGTGGTCACCGGGACCATCGAGGACGTCGGTTTCACAATTCCAACGGATACGAAGCTGCCGCCGGTCGAAAATCTGAGTGCCCAGCTTGGTTACTCGAAAGGCTTGCTCACGATCTCGCAAGGCACCGCGAAGTTTGGAAACTCTGCGATCCACGACCTCGTCGCCAACGCCGACCTCGGCAACGGAATCGAGGGCGCGGACTATAAGACCAGCGTGAGCGTCGATGCAGACCTCGCCGAGCTCTATCCGGCCATCGCCAAGTCGCTTGATTTATATCAACTGAAGGAACGCGATCGTCTCGAACGTCTGAGCGGCCGCGTCGAAATGGTTGCTACCGCGTCTGGAAAGCTGAGCGTGAAGACCCCGGTTGCGCCCAAAGACTATCAGGTGCGCGCCGACGCCATCGGCGCCGTCCTCACCATCAAGGGTTCGCCCGGACCGCTCAAGGTTTCACGCGGCACCGTCGCCATCAACCCGGGTTCAATCAAGTTCGACCAGCTGATGCTGGCGGCGACCGGCGGCGATGCGACGCTGGACGGCGCCGTAAATTTCGCAAGGCAGGGCATCGCCGTGCATGATCTGACGCTGGAACTTCATGATTTCCCGTCGGAAACGTGGTTGGCGCTGCTGGTCGATCCGTCCGACTTCGCGGTGAGCGGGCCGATTGGCGGCAAAGTCGTTGTCAACAGCGATCCCGGCAATCCCGGCGCCATGATCCCCGAGGGCAAGCTGACGCTCGCAAAGGGCGACGTGAAATTCAACTTCCTGCGTTCGCCAATCGTGGTTCAAGGTGCGACGCTTACGATGCGTCACAAGCAGCTCGTCTTGTCGATGCCGGGCTCGAAGCTCGAGGACCAGGCGATCAATTTCCGCATCACCGTACCCGACTACACGCATCCGTCGATTCGTATCGACGCTACCGTGCAGAAACTCGATCTCGAGGTGATGAACTTTGTGCGGATGCCGTGGTCGCCGGCCACGCCGTCGATCCATTTTCAGGTTCCTTGCAGCGGGCATATCGAAGCGCGGGCGGGAAATTTCGCCGCCTTCCAGATGACCGATCTCAAGACCGATTTTACGCGCGACCCGGCCGGCGATTGGCACGTTTATAACCTGAGCACGACCGCTTATAGCGGAAAGATGAAGCTCGATCTTACCGGCCGTGCTCCGGACAACTGGATACACATGACGGGCAGCGCCACCGACATGGACCCTGCGCCGCTCTTCATGCTGGGTGGCAAGAACGAGCAGTCGCCATTGCTGGGCCATCTTTTTCTCGCCATCGATCTGTGGGCCAACACCGACACAAACTTCTTCGAAACTCTTGCCGGCGACATGTCGGTGACCGTCAGAGACGGAACCCTCAACAAGTTTACGCTGCTTTCGCGCCTGCTCAGTTTTATCGACATCAAGAATTGGCTGAGCGCGAAGATTCCTGACCCGCGTGTCAATGGGGTCCCGTTCAAAACGATCATCACCGATTTCAAGGGCGAGAGCGGGCTCTTCTACACGGATAATTTCGTGCTGGAGGGGCCCGTGATGGATATCACGGCGAACGGCAGCATTCAGTTCGGCGCGGGCGCGCTCGATATGCAGGTCGGCATGTTTCCGTTCGACACGGTGGATTGGGTGGTGAACCATATTCCACTGATCGGAGAACGCATCAGTGCGGGCACGAGTAAACTGGTCGCGGCGTACTTCCACGTTAGCGGCCCGGTGAGCGACCCGTCGATCACGCCGAAGCCAATCACATCGGTGGCGGAGTTCGTTAAGAAAACCCTCGGGATGCCGATAAATATCATTCGTCCGAACACGATCAAGTGAGCCCGTCGCGGCCAGCGCTGATCGTATTTTGCCGCGAGCCCGTCGCGCATCGGAACAAGACCCGATTGATCGGAGCAATGACGGCCACAGCCGCGGCAGCATTGTCCGACGCGTTCATTCGCGACGCGCTCGCCAAGGCAGTCTCGATCGGCCCCTCCCGGATCATTATCGCGGCGAGTGCAGCGGGTGGCGCCGAGCGCAGCAAATACTTCCGGCGGCTCGCGCGGCGATTCGGCGCCGAACTGATCGATCAAGGAGATGGGTCGTTGGGCAAGCGGATGGCGCGGGTGCTCGAACCCTTTTCATCTTCCGGCGCGCTGCTGATCGGCACCGATACGCCTTCTCTTCCAATTCCGCCGCTCGCAGCCAGCCTCGAAGCACTGCGCCGCAATCGCGTCGTGCTCGCGCCGAGTCTCGACGGCGGCTACTACGCGGTCGGCGTGCGCGGCGCGATGCCCCCGATCTTCACCGGGATCCGATGGGGCAGCGGCAGCGTGTTCGATTCAACCGTAAAGCGTCTCGAACGCGCCGGCATTCGGTACGCGCTGGGTCCGGCGTGGTATGACATCGATCGATGGGCCGACGTGATGCTGTTGGCGGCGCATCTGCGACTGTTGGCGCGAGCGCGCCGTCGCGGGGGCGCGTCGCCGTGCCCCGCGACCGAGTTTGTCCTAAATCGGCTTGGAGTCCTGCGCGACGATCGCTAGAGTACCCCGATGCGCGGCAAGACGACCGCCGATTCATGATCGAGCTGATTCTCTACACACGAAACGACTGCGGGCTGTGCCGCGAGATGGAAGAGATGATTGCGGCCGAACTTCCGAAATTCGACGCGCGTCTCCAGCGGATCGAGATCGACGGCGACGCCGGCCTCGAGGCCCGCTTCGGAGTCGAAGTGCCGGTTCTGTTCGTGAACGATCGCAAGGCGTTCAAGTATCGATGCACTCCCGGCGAGTTGCGCAAACGCCTGGCGCGCGAGGCACGGAGCTGAGATGCCGCCGCGAACGCCGCATCGTCTGAAGGCGGTCCGGATTGCGATTGCGGGCGCCGGCGCGATTACCGAACGCGCGCATATTCCGGCGCTGCGGAGCGTCGCCGACGCTCAAATCGTCGCGATACAGAGTCGCACCGCTGACAAGGCCGAGCGCGTTGCACGGGCGATTTGGCCGGGCGACGCAGGGCGGCCGAAGGTCTATTCCGATTTCGACGAGATGTTGGCGCGCGAGCGTCCCGACGCGGTCGGAATCTTCACGCCGAACCATTTGCATTGCGAATTTACCGTAAAGGCGCTCAGCGCGGGCGCGCACGTGCTGGTGGAAAAGCCGATGGCGCCGACGGCGGCCGCCGCGCGCGAGATGGTCGATGCGGCGGCGAAGGCTCGGCGGGTGCTGATGGTCGCGATGCAGCAGCGCTTCGGCGGAGTCGAGCGCGCCATCAAGGATGCGGTCACGAGCGGAGCGATTGGCAGGCCCCATTTCATTCGCGCGCGCCTTTCGCATGGCGGACCCGAGTCCTGGGCGCCGGGACAGAAGTGGTTCACGACGGCTTCGCAAGCAGGTGGCGGCGCGATGCTCGATCTTGGCGTTCATGTCGCCGATCTTGCAATCTGGATCATGGGCGAGGCCGATTCCGTGTCTGGACAGGTTGGCATCCTGGCCAAACAGATCGAAGTCGAGGACACGGGCGCGATGATCATCCACTTCAAGTCGGGTGCGATCGGCGTCGTCGAGGCGAGTTGGAGCAGCATGCCGCCGCTGTCGGCGATCGAGATTTACGGGGATGAGGGCAGGGTGATGGCGGGTTATCCACGGCAGGACATTTCGATTCTGAAAGCCGACGGCAGTCCGGCGCCGGGGTTCTCGCGCGACGAGGTGATGAGTCGTTTCGATCCACGCGATCGGCTCGCTCCGTTTCGCGAACTCGCGGCAAACTTCGTGGGTGCGATTCAAGGCCGGGTGAAACCATCGCCCGACGGGAACGACGGACTGCGTGCGGTCGAGGCGATCGAGGCTTGCTATCGTTCGTCGCGGAGCGGTACTCGAATCAGGCTGCCGCTCGATCGGGCACAATAGCGGTTCTGCGCATCCGCGGGAGGAAGGAAAATGGCGCTAGAGCCGGATGAAAAACAACGGGGGTAACAAACAACTGGTCCCGCTAAGGGCGATTTCATCGCTCCTCCGGAGGTAGCAGACAGCGACGAGCGGGCGGAGGCGCTGCCGCAAGAGGAGGAGTTCTGGCGACCGCCTACACGCTTCGGCAGCGTGCCGGACTTTATTTCAAGTTGCTGTTCGACGATCTTGGTAGTCAAAGTGCCCCTCCTTAGCGGAGAGCTGCGGGTGCCAGCCTAAAGCGCCATCGGTTCTCCGTCATTTAGGCGCGCTATCGAGCCGAACCCTTCCGTATCTTCATCCCACGCGACTCCATGAATGGGCACGAGACGCTTGGGATTCATTGCTCGCGCGAATGCCCGCAAATCGGCGGGAGACGCGTGGCCACTCGTGTGAAGGTGCACGGCGCGGCTGCCTGCGTCGGTAAACCACTTATAAACGAAAGCGCCATTTTCGTTCTTAAAATAGCCACGCCACATCGACCAGCACCAAGCGTCCTCGGCCGTTGGCACGATCCCCTTGCGTGCGTAGTCACGAATGAGAGAGGGCCGGACCATCACTACCCACTTCGACCGCGTTTCCGCGAGTTTGCTCGCGGAAATGCCATACGGCACCATGCGTTCGACAAACGATTCCCGTCCGGTCCGTCGATACATCCGGGCGAAGGCGCTGGTGACGACAACCTTCAGATTTTTCCAGCCGGGCCTCGGCAGCTTTCCGAAATCGGCAAGCGCCTCCATCACCTCAGCGGTGTAGAGATCGACGACCAACGTTCTGCCGGTCTTCAGACATGCCCGGTAAAGAGTGACCGTGCGATCGATATTCTGAGCGGACCACGCGACGAAAACCCGACCCACCGTCGATCGGAACAATTCGGCGAATTCGCCTTCAAGATCGTCTTCCGTGATGCATGGTTTGTCGCTGCCCAGGTTGGTTCCCTCCATAAGCAATACGTCCAATTGCTTTGGCGGCTTGGCCATCAATCGATGCACCAGAACGAATTTCCGGCCATGCATTCTGAAATCGCCGGAGTACATGATCCGCCTGCCGCAAACCTCTATCAGGAGCATATGCGCGTCGAAGGCAGAATGGTCGATCAGAAATGGCGTCACGACGAATGGACCGATTTGAAAGGCGGCGCCACTCTTCCAAGAGGCGAATGCATTCGTCAGCGTTTTTCCGAACATCGCGGAACTCAGCTGGATAAGCCGTTGAGTCGCCGCACCGGAGAATACCGGCCAGTTCGAGGGCGCCTCCTCCAGCAGGCCATAGTGATCCATGTGCGGATGTGAGATCAGAACCCCGTCGACCGGAGCCGTAAGGTCCAACGATTTTGGCAAAAGCTCGCGAGCGTCTTCCGGCGCATCGAGCGGACGCCCCACGTCGAGAATGACCCTGTGTCCATCGGCTGCGCTAATTTCGATGCAGTTGCCACCGATCTCGTGCGTGGAACGATGAACGGTCAAACGAACGCCGGTCAAGCTGCCCCCGGAGGTGACAAGGTATAAGGACGGTTACTCAGGAGAACCCAAGGAATTTTCTCTTCTTCTAACCGCGTCCGCAATTGCTTCAGATGAAAACTCGAGTTTCCCTTTGTTTGATACTGCTCTGCACCAAATATGACGAGGCGCGGAATAGGATCCACGCTCAGTCTGGAATTCTCCTTAGCTGCCTCAAAGACTAGCGGATGTAGAGCCGTGCGATCTTCGAAGGTTGACACCATTGTGCGCATTCTGATCAACAGTTGGCACGCGGATCTATAACCTTTCACGACTTCTTCAGCTCGATCTTGATGCTTGAAATACTCTCCATACTTTTTAAGCGTTTCTATAACTTCTGGATCCGATCGGGAGCGCAGACGCGGATCATCGATCATCTTCGCCTCCCAAAAGACGATCTTGAGGTCGGAGTCCTGCCGTTCCAGAGCGACGCAATCGATTCTGCTGTGGTACGAAGGCAGCCCCATCTCCAGGTCAATTATTGAGGGATCGGCGGCAACCAGGTCATCAATGCACGGTTTCTCTGTTTTGGTATGAAGGTTGGCCTGCTTAATCCATTTTCCGAGGGTTTTCGCACCATGGTAATGCACGGTCGCTTTCGAATTAGAGCGCGAGACCTCCGTCCCCATGAGACGGGCGTAGTCGTCGCCTTTCTCATCCGAACCGAAAACATACTTTGCGTGGATTCTGAAATAGGGCAGACCCGCTCGCGTAAAGCGGACCCGAGCGACCGATTGGCCTCGTGAGTACAGGTTAAAGTAGTTGCGTCTTATCGCAAGCCGAAGTCCCATCCGGTCTGCCGGGGTACCGCTCAGGCGCCAAAGCGATAGCAAGTCTTTCCACCAGTTCTGGCCAGCCGCTTCGGCGAGGAACTGCAACGATTCCAGACTCTTTTCGCGCAACACTCGCGCAAATTTATTCATGCGCTCCTTCCGCGTGCTTTAATCCGTTCAGAAGACGGTTGGTGACCGCGTCGCAAGGGCGCGGGTTTCGAATGCGAATGGCGTCTTGCATTCCTACTCAGGGCGGTTTGTAAAGGCTTCGTCGAACGCGTTCTCCAGCGCAACATTGATGCCGCGGATATTATCGACTACGCTCTTTGCCCAATCAAAGTATTGTTGTTTTCGCACCAGGGGCCACCCGGCTGGAGGATCCTGGACGATATCTCTCAGATTACAGACCTTGTCGGCTAGCTTGACGATTCTCGCGCGGGGAGAAAGCGATGAAGCGTGTTCCAGCTGTCGGCGCTTCCGCTCTTCCTTGGACAATCTCTTGTCATCGGTGAGTTCGGCCACCAACTGCGAAATTACCGGTCCGAATTCCGCTTTGAGTTCCTCCGCCGTAGTGCAGGTGTCTTCAACCGTATCGTGGAGGAGCGCCGCTGCGATTATCTCCGGGTCGCTGACATTCGCCGTGCGGACCAGCAAATCTGCCAACGCGATCGGGTGGTTGATGTACGGAATCGGCTCAGAGCCCTTTCGGACCTGATGACGATGTTTGTATGCCGCGAACGACAAAGCTTTCAACAATAGATTTGTATCAAATTCCGCCACTAATTCATTTTACTCTAGCTAACCTGGGACTCCCAGTGCGCAGCGCCGTTGATTAAGCTGAATCTGTCTTATCGCAGCATAGGTCCAGAGAAAATCTGACCGAGATGCTTTCGAGAACTAAGAGTCAGTAATCAACCAGTTCCTGAAGCGGTGAGGACGTCGGTGCCAGGTTCTTGCAGGCGGACGACACAATAACCGTCGCGGCCATGAAAATCGCGACGGCGATGCATTGGACGGATCGCGGCATCAACGCACTCCGAGGCGATGTCATTGAGGCGTGATCATTGCTCTCCAACGGGAACATGGATCAATGCTAAAGTCGTACTACGATTCAAAAGGGGTGAAGATTGCGTGCCCGAGGTACTCGAATCAGGCTGCCGCTCGATTCATAATTCACCCATGTTTCGCAAATCGATCAAAAAGATGGCGGCGTATCGGCCCGGCGAGCAGCCTCGCCCGGGCCAGCGCTTAATCAAGCTCAACACCAATGAAAATCCGTATCCGCCGTCGCCGCGGGTACGCCGCGCGGTCGCGAAAGCGATGGCAGGATCGACGATCCGCCTGTATCCGGCGCCGCGTGCCGATGAATTCGTGGCGAGCGCCTCGCGGGTCTACTCGATACCGCAAAGCATGATCATCGCGGGCAACGGATCGGACGAACTGCTGGCGATGGTGTTTCGTGCGACGCTCGGAAGCGGCGACACTGTGGCATATCCGATCCCGACGTATTCGCTGTACGACACGCTGGCGCTGGTGCAGGAGGCGCGAATCCTTCAATTTCCGGTCGGCGCCGACTTCGAGCTGCCGCTCGACGGGCTTGCTCAGGCGCGCGCCAATCTGACGATCGTGTGCAGTCCCAATTCGCCGTCGGGCACCTCAACTCCCACCCGCAGCCTGGGCGCGCTGGCGAAACGCCTGGAGGGCAGATTGCTGGTGATCGACGAAGCGTACGCGGACTTTGCCGACGAGAATGCGCTCGGCCTGATGCGGCGCTATCGCAACGTGGTAGTTCTGCGCACCCTGTCGAAGTCCTATTCGCTGGCCGGGATGCGGCTGGGCCTGTGTTTTGCGCATCCGGCGGTGATCGACGCGCTGCTGAAGGTCAAGGATTCGTACAACTTGAGCCGGGTTGCGCTGGCCGCGGGGGCCGAAGCGATCCGCGACTCCGGTTGGATGCGCCGCAATGTCGCGAAAGTAATTCGGACGCGCGCTCTGAGCGAGGCGCGGCTGCGCAAGCTCGGCTTCCTGGTGCCGCCGTCGCAGGCCAATTTCGTGCTCGCGCGGATGCCGGGCCGCGACCTGGCGCCCGTCACGCGAGGGCTGCGGCGGGCCGGAATCCTGGTCCGGCATTTCGCGACACCGTTGCTTCAGGACGCGATCCGAATCTCGATTGGAACTCCGGCCGAGATGGCGGCGCTGTTCAAGGCGCTCAAGCCGTTGGTCCGCGCAAGTCAATCCAAATCCAAATCCAAATCGAAATCGAAGCGCCGCATCGATACGTGAGCCGGTTGAATTTGATGGCGGCGATCAAGCGTCTGTTCGGGAATTTCCGTTTGTCCCGCCAATCCGGGAAGAAGTCCGAAGCCGAATCGCGCTCATCGATTCAATGGGTGGTGGCCGGACTGGGAAATCCCGGCGAGCAATACTCGCGCGCGCGTCACAACGCCGGATTCATGACAATCGATCGAATCGCGAGAGCGAAAAGCGTCGAACTGAGCCGGCGCAGATTCAAAGGCGTCACCGCTGAAGTCCGGCTTGCCGCGAAGCCGGCGATACTGGTCAAGCCGCAGACTTTTTACAATCTAAGCGGTGAATGCGTTTCGGACCTGCTCGGATATTTCAAAATTGCTCCCGAGCACTTGATCGTAGTGCATGACGAACTCGATCTGGAAGCGGGCCGGCTCAGAATCAAACAGGGGGGCGGCGATGCGGGCAACCGCGGCGTTCGTTCAATCGCGGAGTCGCTTGGAACAACGGATTTCATTCGGGTCAGAATAGGAATCGGCCGGCCGGCCGGTTTCACTGTCGAAATGGAACCGGGCCGGCAGCCAAAGACCGAAGAAAACAAAGACTATCTGCTCCGTCCGATGACCGCGGCCGAAAGACAGGCACTGACGCCGATTCTCGAGCGTGCAGCGAGCGCGGTCGAGGCGATCGCGGAGCACGGACTCGAAGCCGCAATGAATCGCTACAATCAGCGCGGCTAGAACGTTATCCGCGACCGCGCGGATAACAAAATGTCGTATAGCGTAATCATTCTGTTGACTTGGAGACAGGGACCGCGCTAGAGCATCAGGACATTGGAACCCTTGTCGCGTTGGGCGGGTAAATTTCGCGTCCCGTTCGGATGGCTGCGCTATTCGTGCAGATGCGAGAGGGGCCTGGGTTAGCCCCGGTCGGCCACATGCTTCGTGCGGTCTCATAATTTTACATCCAGGGTTAGGGGGCTGCCCATGTTCGATGAAGACAAGACCCGCTTCAGAAGAGCGGAGGAAGCTCTGCGCTTTTATTTTCGCTTGCGCGAGCTGCTTCACAGCGGACGGACGAGTCGTTTGGTGGCGGAGGAATTGCCGGCAGATGCGTGCACGATGGCTGCCAACGCAATCGACGACTACCAATGTATCGGATGGTGCATGCAAGGCCTCGACGAGATCGCTCTGTGGCTGCTGAGCGAACTCTACGGGCCGAGCGGCTTCGGCGTGCGTCGGCGCACATTTTCGCAGGCCTGCAAGGCGGGCAAGTTGGAGTTCCCGGAGCGGAACTTCCGGCTGCGCGAGATCGGCATGATCCACGGGCATGCACTCGGCGTGGTGAAACGAGGGTTGGGGAGGCTGGGCATGATCCCGGTCCGCCATCTGCAAAGCGTGCATGACCGTCGCCGCCGCATTCGGACCGCGGGCAAGCGAGGCCATTATCACGGCAGGCGGGGCGGCCAGGCAGGGATAATCCGCGCGCGGCGAGTCCGATAGCAGGGGAGGGCGGGCTATTCCGCTCCGTCAATATTCCTGTACGCTTGAGAGCCATTGAAACTCCGGCGAACGGAATTGACGAAGCGGGACGTGAACGAAAATCAGGCAAACGAACAGGCCGGCGCGCTCGCCAGCGGCGCCAGCGAGGTTATTTCTCCGGCGGAGCTGGCGGCCAAGATTGGTCTGGGCCGGCCGCTCAGGATCAAGCTCGGGATGGATCCGACCGCGCCCGATCTGCATCTGGGTCACAGCCTGACGCTGAAGAAGCTGCGCGACTTTCAGGATGCGGGCCACACCGTAATTTTCCTGGTCGGCGACTTCACGGCGATGATCGGCGATCCCACCGGACGCTCCGAGACGCGAAAGCCACTGTCGCGCGAGCAGATCGAGCGCAACGCGGAAACCTATCGCGCGCAGGCGTTCAAGATTCTCGATCGCGAACGCACCGAGGTCCGCTTCAACAGCGAGTGGATGAATGAATTGGGCGTGCGCCGCCTGATCGAGATTGCGGCGAAGGTGAGCGTCGCCCGGCTGCTGGAGCGGGACGATTTCGAGAAGCGGCTCGAAGCCGAGGAGCCGCTGTTCCTGCACGAACTGCTTTATCCGGTGATTCAGGGTTACGATTCGGTCGCGCTGGAAGCGGATCTCGAGATTGGCGGCACCGATCAGAAGTTCAACATGCTGGTCGGCCGCGAGCTGCAAAGGCATTTCGGACAGGCGCCGCAAGCGGTGATGACGATGCCGCTGCTCGAAGGTCTCGACGGCGTGCGCAAAATGTCCAAGTCATACGGAAACTACGTCGGGCTGACCGACAAGCCCGAGGACATGTACGGCAAGCTGATGTCGGTGCCCGATCAACTGATGGTTCGATACTACGAGCTGCTGACGACGGCCACGCCGGAAGAGATCGCGGCGGTGAAGTCGGGCGGATTACATCCGATGGAAGCGAAAAAGCGCCTGGCCCGCACGATCGTCGCCGAATACCACGACGCGCGCGCGGCAAATCGCGCCGAGCAATACTTCGAGAGCAAGTTCCAGCGCCGGGAAATTCCAGCCAGCGCGCAGGTGTATCGAATCGCCGAGGATCTGTGGATTTGCGAACTGATGAAGCAACTGCAGTTCACGCCTTCGACCAGCGAGGCGCGGCGCCTGGTGAGCCAGGGCGCGGTGCGGGTGGACGGGCGCACGATAACCGACGTGAATTTTCGCTTCGTGCGGGGCGAGCACAAGGTGCTCGAAGTGGGCAAGCGTCGAGTGGCGCGGATCGAGCCCTGACGCATCGCCAGAGCGCTCAGTCCGTTTTGCTCTTCTCGGCCAGAGCCACTGCTTCGCGGAGCTTTTCCATGGTGCGGCCGAGCGCCTTGGTGTAGCGCTGCTTGGTCCAGGTCTCCTTGGTCCGCATCTTGAGCCATCCAAGCTTGACCGCGTCGGGCTTGACCCCCATCTCGCCGGTGGAAACCTCGATGATCGCGCGTTCTTCGGTGTTGAGCGAATCGAGCACTTCGCGCTTGAGGTTCTGCAGAAATCCGGACTTGAGATCGATATCGATCTTCATCGAAAAGGCACTTCCATCAGCTAAGCCTAAACCATCGCATGCGTCTCCTCAACGGCTTGACATTGGCAGGCGTCACCCCTGCACCCAATGTTAAGATAAAGATGCGGGCGGAGTTTACCCTGAGTCCTCGAAGGGCCCGGTTAGAGAAGATGAGCGCCGACAACAACGCGGTTGCGTGCGAGTTCGGCTATTCTTCTTCGACCGCCTGGCGAATCGCGTTCAAGATGAACAGGAACTGATTGGGCGACGAGATGCGGCCGAGCATGCTCACCTTCTGGAGGACCTTGAGCTCCCGAGCCGTCACCTTGTGACGCGTCAGCGTCCCGCGATCGCCGGCAAACTTGCGCCATGCGTTTTCCTGCCGTTTGGCGGGCGCAGACTCGCGATGATTACCGACCACCCATTGCGCCTCGGGATGCGCGAGCAGGAACAACCGCTGCTTGTCGAGATCGAGCGTGTTCGCCAGCCGCGACAGCAGCGACAGGGAAGGGCGGCGCCGTCCGTTTTCGAGATATGCGACGTGGCTGGCCTTGACGCCGAGCTTGCGCGCAAGTTCACGCTGGGTGAAGGCATAATCAGCGCGACGCTGTTTGAGGACCTGACCGAGAGTTTCTTTTTTCATAGGTCGTATTCCGCCAATAGTGCCCATCGGAGTTTTGCATAGTGGATCATCCCGGTCAGATAATTGAAGCTCTGGCCGGGCGGTAGTGAAGCGCCAAAATCAATTCCCACGGATTTCCGCACGTACTTGCGAATCTGCGCGAACGCCCGGTCGGGAAGCCCGTCAGCGCGCGCGACCAACCCGCAAGCCCACGGCGTGGCGAACACTTTGCGCGCGAGCGGTTCGGGATACGCCGCAAGGCTGACGAGCACGTCGGCGGCGAGTTCCGTTGGTCGGACAAGGTGACTGTGATGGGCGGCGTTGAAGAAATAGTGAGCTCCGTCGCCGGCGCTGCCGGTAACCTTGGTCGTCACGTAATGGCCTATCTCATGCATGAAGGTTGCTGAGACCGCGCCCAAATGATGCGCGGTGTTGAGATAAATGAGCGGATGCTTCAGCACTTTGGGGGTTTTGTGGACGTAAAAGCCTCGTAGCGCCATGCCTTCGGGGCCCCGGTAAGGGGCGGCCTGCAGATGGATCCGCAAGTCCGACGAAATCGCGGCGAGCTGGTCGAGCGTCCCAATTGGAAACGGTTCGCGATTCAACTGCGGCCATATCTTCCGCGCCTCGTGGATAATTCCGCGCAACGTGTGGTAATCGAGCGTTCGGCGCATGACGCGCACGTAGTCGAGGCGCGCCAATTGCCGCAGTTCGCGCTGCGGCTTTCTCCATGCTTTAAGTTCGTTGCGGCCGACTTTGGGTGCCCCTCTCAGGATCTCTTCGACCAGCGCATCTAGCGCGGGACTTCGCTCAGATTTCAGTTCCACAGCCAACAGTTCCCCAGTTCTGAACATCGAGTGTACGGGGATGGGGGCCCGCGTTGCAAGTGTCTAAAAAGACCTCAGAGAGTTGTACTTGCGCTAACACGGTGACTTTGTTAACGACACTTGTAGTTAGCGAATGGCCAGAGCTTGCGCCGTTTGCGTCACTCAATGACCATTCGCACCGATCACGACCTGCGAACGCTGTCAGGACGGGGACTCTCTGGGACGCAGCCCGGTCCGGTTCTAATCTAAGGCGGCCCCGAAAGCGAGCGTAAGAGAGGGAGACTCCGCTCTTTACCAGGCCACGACCGATTTTCATACGGCTTTTTCAAGCTTCCGGCGAGGGGCAGACCTCCTCGCTTCCGGGTCGTCGTCCTACCTCTCAGTTCCATTGGAAGACGCCGGGGAGAATTAACTCCCCGCGACAGGAGGGACGAGAGCAATGGAACTACGGCAACTCACGACCGAGAGCGAACGACGAATTTTTGGCGAACGGATGGAGGAGGCGCGCGCGAAGCGGGGCGCACGCTACCGGGACACGCGGCGGTCCAACGTCGGGAGGATTCATCTCGAATACGGGCTGCTCTACGGGCTGTTCGAGCACGACGACGACCTCCCTGAGCAAATGATGTCGGGATTCGTGATGCACGATCTCGCCAGCTTCCCGCAAAGTTTTCCGCGGCCCGACTTGAGCCATCTGTCGGCACGGTCGGTGATCGAGGGCGGAGAGCTGTGGTCGTTCGCCAAGGGAGCCGGTCTGCTGGCGCAGCGCGGCGCGACGATTCTGGCGGGCCTGATGCAGGCCCAGGCATTCCTGGTTTACCCGACCGTCAAGCCATCTGACCAGTCGGTACCATATGTGCTGGCCAACTTCATTAAGGCCGGCGATCCAATAGTGTGTCCGTACTGCGAGACGACCGACGGCGGCAAGCTATGGGTGCAGCCGATGGTGCTCGAGGGTGAGGCGCTGGCGAAGCTGGTGGATGATGTGTTCGGGATTGGCTTCGAGACCAGCGATTCGATGCGGCGGATTCGGTTCGACAATCCATTCGCGATCGAACCGACGTTGTCCCGTCCAGCAATTCCAGTCGAGCAGCGTCTGGCGGCAGTTGAATCGGCGGCTGCGCACGGTCACGAGGTAAACGGCGACGCGCAAGCGTAAATCAGCGATGCGCCAAAAGAAGCGGCGGCCGATCCGACGATCGGCCGCCGCGTCATCTCAGTTCCAGGAATCCCGGACTAGCTGGCGGAACCCGGCGACGGAAGCTCCGGCTTGCGGCAGCCGCCGCCGCCGACGCAATTGACGCCGGCGCCGAAATAAATCGTGGCGGCCTTGACCGGAAAGAACAGATAATTGAGCGGCGTCTCGATCAGATCGAACTGCTGCGGCGGCGCCGCCTCGGCATGAGCTTGCTGCTCGATGCGCTGCTTGGTGTTGGTCTCGACATCCTGGATGCTTGCGAGGCGATCGTCGGGGCCGAAGATCGCCGCCTTGCCCGGCTCGAGCCAGACGTAGCGCAACACGCTGGCGCCGCTGTGGTTGGGATCGGCGATGTTATCCTTCAGATCAGGCTGGCCCATCGCATCCACCGCCTGATCGGGCGTCATGCCGGTGCTTAGCGCCCTGCTCTTCATTGCAAAGCATCCAACGGCGAATAGGGCGAGCAGCCCAACGGCCGCGCGCGCGAAAAATCTCGGCTGCGTCATCATCGATATTTCAAGCCTCGTATGGAGCTAACATAACGAAGACATCTGCGGCAACCTGACTGTGTTTCATCGGGGTCCTGGTCACTTTGATGAAGATGAATTCACGACGCTCGGCGCCGGCGCAATTATGGCGGGGATCGCCGCTGACACTGTGGCCGGCGCCGGCTGCGCGCTGCACGCGCCCGCTTGCGACGCCGTCAGCATCACCGGCTGCGCGCCAGCACTTGGCGACGGGCTCGCGAACGGATGGGTCAAATCGTAGAAGCCGTTGATGAACCGAAGCCCCCATCCACCGCCGTTATCCATAAAGCCGGTCAGTTGGTTGTACAGCGTGGGGTCGTTGATGACATCCGCCAGTCGTCGCATGACTTGAAAGACATCCTGCAGAAGATCAACTCGAG
>OCZT010000268.1_pt1 | contig 49819 bp, 42 predicted proteins | sample 1539031 | NCBI WGS metagenome assembly OCZT01 (sample SAMEA3539308, study PRJEB22396) | soil metagenome | biome: tundra; feature: field; material: soil | place: USA | collected 2010-05 | depth 0.15 m
TAGATATTCTTACACCGCGTTTTGTGCGGTGTTAGAATATCTTATGCCGGTTTTCTCGGCGTAGATTTTAAAATACGCGCCAGTGTATACGCAACCTTTATCCGTATCCGCTTTGCGTCCAAATCTTTTTCGCCATTTCCACATTATGTTTATGCCCTGTTTTTACCGCAATAATATGCATGTTCAGGTTGGCGCCGAGCATGCCGAAATCTCCGGCTATATCAAGAACTTTATGCCTGGCAAGCTCATCTAAATACCTCAGTGTTCCCTTAACCGGCCTGCCTTTATCCATCAATATTGCGTTATCAAGGCTGGCGCCCTTAATGAGCCCTGCCTTTATGAGCCAGCCAATCTCGGACTTAAACCCGAATGTTCTTGCTTTGGAAATCATTTTTTCATATGCCACAGGGGTGATTTCTTCCGTCACATCCGACGGAGGAATTCCGTGTGCGGAAAAATCCGAAAAATAACTTATTTTTAACCCCTTAAACGGCAATACCGCAAGGTACCTGCCTGAATCTTCAACGAGCACGGGTTCTCTAATGCTGATAAACTTCTTGTCTTTTAAGAGCTTTTTTAAACCCGCTTTTCTTAACGCAAGTACATACGGATAAGAACTGCCGTCTGCGGCCGGCGGTTCATCGCCTTCCACAGTTATGACAGCGTTGTCTATCCCAAGCCCGCGGATGGCTGAAACCATATGTTCCACCGTGTGCAGGACGCTTTTTTTATATTTTATGGTGGTGCCGCGTTTTGTATCCGCCACAAGCCCGGGATTTAGGACATATTCACAGCCGGCATTTCTAATTAAAAGGCCGGCATCAGCATCTGCCGGGGATATCATGACCCTGTTTATTTTTCCTTTGTGAAGGCCGGGCCCGGATATTTCCGCGGCCTTTTTCAATGTAATCTGTTTCATTTTTAGGATTTTTTATCCGCTTCCAGCACTTTTACCCTCTTAAACAGGTCTTCAAGTTTCATCATATATACCTCTGCTTTCCGCATCTTAATGACCGGCCTGGCCGGAGTGCCGGTTAACATGGCGCCCGGTTCGACATCAGAAGGTATCCCTGATTGCGAGCCTATTTTTGCGCCGTCACCGATGGTCACATGGTCGACTATCCCGACCTGTCCGCCTATTACGCAGTACTTGCCGAGTTTTGTCGAGCCCGATATGCCTGTCTGGGCTATTATTATGGTTCCTTCGCCTATTTCGACATTGTGCGCTATATGCACGAGATTGTCTATCTTTACGTTATTTCCTATAAGCGTGGCGCCAAAAGACGCCCTGTCAACGCAGCAGTTTGCCCCAATTTCCACATTGTTGCCTATGATAACCCTGCCTACCTGCGGCACTTTAAGCAGCCCGCCTTCATCTTCCACAAAACCAAAACCGTCCGCTCCTATTACCGTGCCTGAGTGTATTATGCAGTTTGAACCTATCCGGGTACCCAGGTAGATGGTTACATTCGGATTGATCTGCGTCAATGCGCCTATGGAACAATCCTCGCTTATGACAACCCCTGCTCCTATGTACGCGCCGTCGCTTATGACGCAGCCATTTTTTATGGCGGCAAAATCATCGATAAAAACATCCCTGCCGATTTTCGACCCGGGAGATATTGACGCATGAGGGGATATATAACTCTCGGCTTTTCTTGCGGGATAAAAAACAGATATTACTTTCGCGTACGCAGCTTTGGCATTTTTAACCTTTATGACCGTCTTTCCCTCTATGGAATCAAGCGTATCGGAAATAATGACTTTTGCCGGGCATTCCTGCGCGTTTTTCAAAAACTTCGTGGAAAGGATGAAACTCACGTCCGTTTCTTTCGCGCCCTTAAGGTCGGAAATGCCGGACACTGTAAGTCCGGCATTTCCTTTTATCTCTCCGCCTGTGAGTCCCGCTATCTCCTGCAGCGTTATGTTCATTAACTTATGGCCGCAATTTTTATTCTTGCATCTTTTTAATAACGAGATACGTTATGTCCTCGCCTCCGAATAAAACAGTATTTTTTTCAAAAACATAATCAAAATTCTTTTCCTTTGCTATCTTCTGCACTATGGCCCTGATCTCTTCGACAATGTTTGCGGTAAGATCCTTTTCCTGGGACATCAGTTTCTGCTGTATCTCGAGGGCTTTTGCCTGGAGTTTCTCGGCTTTATCCTGGAGAGCCTTTTCCTGTTCGTCAACTTTGGCCTTGTCAAGTATGGATTTCTTTTTGTCAAGGTCAGCTTTTGCTTTTAATATAGCATCCTTCTCTTTTTCCACATTTTTCTGCTCTTTTTCCACTTCTTTTTGCAGTTTATCTTTTGCTTCAGTTGTCCCCTTGTACTGTGAAAACACTTTTTCAATATCCACATACCCCACGCTTAAAGCAAAAGAACTTGCGGAAAAAACAAGCAACAACATACCAGCCAGTAAAAATACGAATTTTTTCATTTTGAATCCTCCTCTTTTTATTTTAAATTACTCCCGTGTTTTAAAATATATTGCCGATGTTAAAGTGTATTTTCCCGCCCGGCGTCCTTTTTTCAGCGTCAAGCCCGTAGCCGTAGTCAAGCCTGATAAGCATGACTGTTCCGGGTATGGTAAGACGCACCCCGGCGCCAACGCTCGAGTAGAGTTTCGGGTCGGACCAATTCACGTTTTTGAAGTTATCCCAGGCGTTTCCTGCGTCATAAAAAGCCGCCAGTGTCAGTACCCTCTCAACAACCCTTAATTTATACTCAATGTTTGTCACAAAAGTGGAATTACCGCCTGTAAGGCCGTTGTTCGGCCCTAAAGCCCTTTCCTCATATCCGCGCACAGTGTCTGTTCCTCCGCAGTAAAACTTTTCCGTCAGCGGCATATCCGAATTACCGTATGTGTAATGGTAACCCACGCCATTACCCGCCAGCATGCGCACAGCAAACACAAACCTCCAGATGCTTGGCACAAAATACCTGAAATCAACCGACTCTTTTATGTAGTTATAATCGCCGCCTAGCCAGCCGCCGCCAAACTGCAGCGCGGCGTTAACATACACACCCCTGCTCGGGTCAAATACATCGTCGCGGGTGTCAAATGTATAAGCCGGCGAAATTGAAGATACCTGCTGGTGCCTGCGGTCCAACGGAATAAGTGACGCCAGTTGGGCATCTACGTTTGAGTATTTGTCATCCTGGTACCTGTATGTTATAAACGCTCTCTGCGTACTGTCCAGCTTTCTGCCGGTCGTTATGTCAAAACCGTATGTATCCAGGTCATACCCCTGGTTGTTATAGGTGCTATTCTGATAGGTGTTCCATACATCAACGCCCATCGAAGTGGGTGTGTCAAGCAGCCACGGATCCTTATAGGATAACTGCCAGCTTTTTTTCTCGCTGCCGTACTGGACGTCAGCCGAGAAAAGCTTGCCTTCGCCAAAAAGGTTGGATTGTGAAAGCTGCACATATCCTACGAGGCCTTCCACGGTCGAATAACCCGCGCCCAGACCCACATTGCCCGTCTTTCTTTCTTCGACTTCAAATATTAAGTTGAGCTTGTCTATGTCAACCTGTTCCGTGTCGATTACCACGTTGTCAAAGAAGCCTAAATTGTATACAGCTTCCTGGGATTTTTTTATCTTGTTCGAGTCAAAAGGCTCGCCCTCGGCGAGGGTGAGTTCCCTGAGTATCACCTTGTCTTTTGTGACATAATTACCGCGCACCTTTATTTTATTGATATATGCCACCGGTCCATCAGTGACTGCAACGTTTATTTTAACCGCGCCGGTGTCATCGTCATAAACGTAAACATCTTTCAGCTGGGCGAATATATGCCCCTTTTCCGCGTACATTGAACGGACGACCGCGAGGTCCCTTTCAAACTGGACCTTGTCGTAAAACTTATCCGGTACCGTAACCATCTTTTCCATAAAATCAGCGTTTGTAAATATCGCACTTCCGGTGATCTCGAGGGCCTTGACCTTATACCTTATGCCTTCTTCGATCGGGATATTTATGGTGATCGTTTTCTTTTCCCTGTCGATTTTTACGTCTTTGGTTATTATTTCTTTCCTGTTAATGTCAAGCTCCCCGTCAGTAAAGCCGTTTATCTTCGCCTTTACATAACCTTCCTGATAATAGCTGTTTAAAACAGCTTTTAAATCCTCTATCAGCTGATCATCGTTGAAAGTTCCGGACTGAAACCAGCCTTCTTCCTTTGTTTTAATGGTGCCCTTTATTTTATCGGCGGAAAAAACATTATTGCCGGAAGCTGTGATGGCATTTACTTTCAGCTTGCCTCCTTCATCAACGTTAAGTTCAACATTCATGGTTTTTACTTTCTTGCCGTCCTTTTCATTTTCAACTACACTTATGGCGTATGAGACTGTTGCGTAATAAAAATTGCGTTCCTTGTACATGGCTTCAATATTACTTATCGCTTTCTTCAGTTTATATTCATCCAGGTATTCGCCGTCCTTGATCTTAATGCCCAGCTTTTCTTCGTCCTCAAGCTTGCCCTTTATGTCCCCGTCCCCGACTTCCTTGTTCCCCTTTATAATAACTTTCCCAATCTGGAGTTTTTCCCTGACTTCCACAACCAGTGTGTTTTTATCCCCGGTCTTTTCCATGTACATTTTGATATCGTCAAACTTACCGGTTTTGTAGAGGTTCCTGATATCTTCGCGGGTTTTATATCTCGAAAAGACCATGCCAACCCCGTACGTCAGCTGGTCGTTTATTTCCTTGGCCTGAACGCTTGAATTCCCAACGATCTTAATATTGTCTATAAGATCCTCCGGAGCCGTCACTTCAGCAGCAAAAAGCGCAAACACTGATAAGACTGTAAATATTAATGTAAAAAGCAGTATTTTCCTCATAAATATAAGCTAACCTCCTGAAATTTTGTAAAAAACAGATTTGATTATAGCATAAGGCTTAAAATATGCAAACTTTAAAAGCATTTATTTTCATTTATTTTTCACTTATTAGACGTTTGGTCAGGCCGGGAAGTTCATAGCGTGGAACGCGCGGGACAGGATATCAATATCTACTCAGCATTCGTCACACATCATTCTGCTTTATTGAAAAACTGTTTTTTTTCCTGTTTTTTTCCTTGATTTATCATTGATTATTATATAAAATGAATCAATTCCTGTATCTAAGGAGAAATACCATGGATTCAGACCAAAGCGTGCTGCTTTTAAACACCACATTTGAGCCTTTAACCGTAGTGCCCGCAAGACGGGCCTTAAAATTGCTGTTTTCTAAAAAGGCTCATTCAATAGAAGAAGGCAATTCTTACATGCGGACAGTCAGGGCCCAGGTTAAGCTTCCTTCTGTTATACAAATACTCTACTATATTAGAAAGCCCTACATAGCGCCTAAATTCTCAAAAAGAGCCGTATTTATGAGGGATAATTATACCTGTCAGTATTGCGGCAAGCATGTCCCCAAACCGACCATAGACCACATAATTCCCAGTTCGAAACTCGGCAAGACCAACTGGTACAATGTAGTCACAGCCTGCCATACCTGCAACAACAAGAAAGGCGACCGTGCTTTGAAGGAAGCGGGCATGAGGCTTATCAAGGACCCGCATGAACCGAAATTTCTGGTATATTCCGCGGTCATATCCCCTGCCAGGGTTAAACGTTGGGAGAAGTATTTTTACCCGGAACTCCGCGACAGCGAGCGGGAAATGGTGTCGGCGGCAATTAATTCGTCGATGGCATCGGCCTTTTAAACCAAAACAAAACACCAATTATCAATGACTAATTAAATCAGGACAAAAAGAGACCGCCGTAAATCCTTCTATTTTTGGTAATGTTCTAATGTTTAATTACTCAACTTTGGCAAATTTGCCTGAACAGATAAAATCCAGCAATCCTAATCCTTGTTATGTCATTTTGAATTAAAAAAAATGCCCTGCGGATTTTGCCTTTGGCAGCCACGCAGAGCAAAATAAACACACAAACGAACTCACAAAAAAAAATTCCAAAATGTAAAAAAGGTGGAGCACCACTCATATAATTATATACTATTCTCCCTCCAGCAAAACTGAATAAAAATCCAAAATGTTAATACGTCCTAGCAAGACGTAAACCATCGCCCCAGTAGCGATTATACGGGCTGTAACTGCTGCGGCTGCCCACCTGCAGGTAGCTATCGGAAGGGTAACAGCTGCCGCCCCGATCCACGCGGCCGACGCCGCTCCCAGATCCTCTATAGTCTGTAGATGTACCGGGATAATTTCCCCACCAATCCCAACACCATTCCTCTACATTGCCCGACATATCATAGATACCAAGCGCATTTGCTATTTTACCGCCTACTGCCTGCGTACCGGTACAATTTGAACTATAGACACCACTATACCACGCTACAAGCCCGGTTGCTGTTGCATTGGTATAGGCCGCTGTCGCGCCGCTGGCATAGTTATACGGTGTCCAGCTTGACCCGTCTATATAGCTTGCGGCATACTGCCATTCACCTTCTGTCGGTAGTCTGAAACCATTTGTATTCCAGTTCACATACGGATTATCAAAACCCCCTGTTGTTGTATTTATACTGCTTCCATACGACCCGTCTGCAGAACTTTTAATTGGCGTAGTAAAGGCTGCGTCCGAACAATATACAGGCGACAACCCTGTTTTCTGGCTGTATGCGTTACACCACACAATTGAATCCCGCCAGTTTATGTACGTTACAGGTTGATATTTTGCAGTAGTAGGCGCAGCACCCACTATTCCGTTAGTGCCTTCTGCGCCAGCATTAGCAAAACTATAGCCGTTGGCAATTGCCCACTGATATACCGTGTACCACAAGTCATACGTTACCTGATACTTTCCCATTTTAAAAGTTGAAATTGTGTGACTGAAACTGCTTGTTCCATCAGTCTGAGTATATGTTCCGCCAGGTACAGAAGCAAGGTTCGTATAAGGAATCGTTGCTACTGCGGTTTGCGTTGCAACTATTGCTACTGCGGTTTGCGTTGCAACTATTGCTGCTGCGGTTTGCGTTGCAACTATTGCTGCTGCGGTTGCCGTTGCCGTTGCCGCTGCTGTTTGTTGGTCTTGTGCTGTTGCTGTTTGTTGGGCTCCGATCCCTGCGGTCTGGAGCGCGGCGGCTGTCTGCGTTATCTGTGCGGCTGATAGTGGAGTAAGCGTGGGGGTATTAATTGATTCGTCAGGAGCTACTGGAATGTGCTTTTTAGAACATGCAACCATAAAAATAAGTAATATCATAAATATTATAACGATTTTTTTCATTTTCCCTCCTTTATGTCATTTCTATCCATAAGTATACCCCCCCCCATTATTTTGTCAAGTTTTTAGTACCACAGAGTGAATTTGCCAAAGTCGAGTAATCAGTAATTAAACCTGCATTATTCTTTATTTAAAACGCAGTCAGGAACTCCGCCGGGTTCACCGGTATTTTATACACGTTCATCTGCCAGTGCAGGTGCGGGCCCGTTGCGATGCCCGTGGCGCCTACTGTTCCTATTATATCCCCTTTTGAAACAAGCGTATCCTTTTTTACATAAACCTTCTGCATGTGATAATACATGGAATAAATACCCGCGCCGTGGTCTATTATCACTATATTACCGCAGCTTTGTGTCGAGGCTGCCGAGACCACGTTCCCGCTGCTTGCGGCGCGGATGGGCGTCCCTTTTTTCGCAGCAATATCCCAACCCTTGTGGCGCCAGGCGGCTTTTCCGTTATCATACACCCTTTGATCGCCGAAATTCCCGGTTGTAATCCCTTCGACAGGCTTCATAAATGGAAAATCATATTTGACCGGCGTTATCGGATCCTGAATGGATTTAATTATCGTGCTTTCCTTTGACATTTTAGCGTTAAATGTATCATTGATCATCCCCGTGTTAATTGTGGTTTCCCTGCCCTTGACCTGTTTTACCCTTATCTTCTCGTCTTTTACTCCTTCAGTATCGTCCTTAAGCAGGTATTTGATGGTTAATTTCTTTGTTCCTTTGGTCCCAAGCGGCACGGGTATCACCGCTGCGCATACATATTCAGTGTCGTGTATGTCAAATTTTTTATAAAAAGCCTGGTATGTGTTGCCCATGAATTCAATATTTGTCGCTTTCAAAGGTTCGTTGCTGCGCAGGCTTATTTTTATTATGCCGCCCTCTTTGACGGTATTTGTGTCAAGCATGACATATGTTTCGCACATAAGAATAAACGGGGTTAAAAACACGATGAACAGCGAAACAATGTATTTTTTCATGTCAGCAGTTTAAACTTCCTATTATTGTTTTTATGTCTTTTATATTGTTTTTTTTCATATAACCAACGATCCCTTTTGCTGTCTTTTCAGAAGCGTCCGGTTCGCGGAAATTTGCCGTGCCTATCTCAACAGCCGTTGCTCCCGCCATCATGAATTCCACGGCATCGCACCAGTTCATTATGCCGCCGATACCTATGAGAGGTATCTTCACGGCTTTGGAAACCTTATGCACAAAAGCCAGGGCCACAGGCTTGATAGCCGGGCCGGAAAGACCGCCGTAAATATTGGCGATACAAGGCTTTTTCTTTTCAATATCTATCTTCATTCCGACAAGCGTATTGATAAGCGACAAAGAGTCGGCCCCGCTGTCCTCGCAAAACCTGGCAAGCTCTTCCAGAGGCCCCACATTGGGAGAAAGCTTCATGATAACAGGTTTCTTATATACCCTCTTCACCCCGTCCAAAATCCCCTTGATAGCCACCCGGTCAGCGGCAAAAGCCAACCCTCCCTTTTTGACATTAGGGCAAGATATATTGACCTCAACAGCGGCCACATCAGTGCCCTCAAGCATATGGGCAACTTCGATGTATTCCTCAACAGAAGTCCCATAAATATTGGCAATTATTGGTGTTTTGTACTTTTTAAGTTTGGGGAGTTTATCCTTTAAAAAGGCGTCAACCCCGATGTTTTGCAGGCCGATGGCGTTTATTATACCCGCGGTCGTTTCGACCAGACGGGGGGTCTTGTTCCCTTTAACCGGCTTGATGGCAAGACCTTTAACTATGATGGCTCCTATGGAATTTAAGTCCATGTATTCTTCAAACTCAAGACCGTAACCGAAGGTTCCGGACGCTGTCATGACAGGGTTTTTAAGTTCCAGGCTGCCTATATTGACTTTGGTATTGATCTTGTTGTTTGTTTTCATTGGGGATATAATAACATAATTGAATCAAAAAGATAAGATAAAAACAATTTATATATACAAAGCATCAAATAATCCCACTATTTGGTATTTATTATCTCAATCTGACCAAATGCCTTATTTCTTTTCAAATTTCTGGCTTTCTTTAAATCTTCAGCAGCTCCATCTTTGTTCCCCAATTTAAGTTTGGCATTGCCACGCCCAAAATATGCATCCCCATAGGCCGGATCTATCTCTAATGCTTTACAAAAATCCGAAATAGCAGCGTAGTATTCTGTCAGATTGTTTTCCACCTCACCTCGCGTGCAAAACGCGCCTGCGCACCGTGGATCCAATAATAACGCTTTTTTACAATCTTCGATGGCTTTTATATAATTTCCAAGTTTATTATTCACGTCGGCACGATTACTGTATGAAAAAGCAATTTTAGGATCAATTTCAATCGCTTTATTATAATCGGAAATCGCCCCAGTCAAATCACCTGACGCCGTTCTGGCCCCCCCTCGTGTGTTATAGGCAGAGATTTTTTTGGGATCAATTTCAATCGCTTTTGTACAATCCTGTATGCCCCCATTATAATCAGCCAAAGCCACCTTGTCTATACCCCTGTTGCTATATGCTTCCGCATCTTTAGGGTTGAATTCGATGACTTTTGAATTATCCTGAATCGACCCCTCGTAATCACCAAGTAAAAATTTGGCCACACCACGGTTAATATAGGCGTTAGTATTCAAAGGGTTCAGTTCAATCGATTTATTAAAATCTATGACAGCTTCCCTGTAATCAGCGGATTGAATCCTGGATAATCCGTCATACAAATACTTATCTGACGGACTGATACATGATGAAATCAGTATGGCGAGACAAGAAAAAACAAAAGTAATTTTTAAAAATAGTTTCAAAGGCTCCCCCAACATGATCAAATTTAATTTAATTTTACAAAATCCACAAAGTAAATATCCCCGTTCTTCTCCACGGTAAACCAAATCCTGAAATACGGCCCTGTACGCCTCAATTTTTTCAGCCTTATATCCATGGAAGGCTCGTAAACGAAGCCCCTTGCGCCCTGGAGGTTTGCCGACGGGACCGGGATAAAACCTTCCCGCCTTTCAAACTCCCTTTTGCGGCCCATATCCGCGCGCATATGATTTATTATCAACTGTTCTTTTGGCGCAAGCAGCAGGAACTTCTTCAGGAACTCAACCAACATCATGACAAGCCTCATTACTTTTCCTTTAGCTTTAATTCTTTGATAACCTTGTCAAAATCAACGGCGCTTTTTTTCCTTTTGCCGTAGTTGGCAAAAACATCGCCGCTTTCCTTTAACAACTGCCTTTCGATCTCGTTCTCAACGGCTTTTTCGAAGAATTTATTGACCATAAGCCCCTGTTCGTGACAGAAATCGTAAAAGGCTTTTTTCTTGTGCCTGTCGATTTTAAGCGTAACCGTGATCGTGCCGGCCATGGTAAGACCTCCTTGGGTTTCTTCTTAAAACCAGTATATCGTAAAATATTACGAATATCAAGTAAAAGATTACCTTAGAATGCCGTGCGGGGTTGCCCTTCCGTATTTGGCGTGTTATCAATTCCTTATGTAGGCGCGGGCCGATGGGACGTAGGCCCGCGACTACACGGGCATAAAGACCGGTTTAAATGCGGACGTAGAGCCGCCGCTCTACTTCTTATATTTCTTCAAAAATTCCTTCATCTGGTTAAACGCCACGCCTTCGTATATATTCACATCCGCGTGGCTTGTGTCCCTTAAGCGGCAGAAAAATTTTGTGTGGGAGCCTGCGGCGTCGTACATGTGCTGGCCTTGGCTTATGGGAAAACAGTTGTCGTTCTCGCCGTGAATTATCATGAGAGGCGCCTTGAATTTCCTTATGTTGTTTATCGGCTGGTTCTTTTTAGCTATCATTTTATCGTCGGCTTTGAGCTTTATTATGTCCTTAAACGGCCATATCAGGCCGTCGGTCATGTGGGATACTGCTTCTTTGGCGTCGGTGAACGGGGCCTCCATCACTATGGCACTAAAATCCCTGTTCGCGCCCAGCCATGTGCCCGGAACCGTCCCGACAGACTGCGTATACATGTAAATATCGCACTTGTCTTTACAATAAGTCTGCTTTACAAAGTCATAAATTACCAGTCCGTCGGCTGCGAGGTTGTCAAAGTCTGCTTTGCCCGCGCTTTTGCCGTAACCGCGGTAGTCGAAACATACCACGTTGAATTTGTACTCAGCCGCGAGAAAATACAGCCTTTTCGCGGATTCTTTTATGCTCGACATATTCCCGTAAAAATACAGGAGATAGTCCTGCGCCCCCGGGTATGTCAGCAAAATACCCGAAAGTGTCGTCCCGTCTTTGGCCGTGCAGGTAACTTCTTCGCCCTTTATCACCCCGGTGTTCTGCACGGGCAGATCGGAATAACTCTCAGGGTATAAAAACCAGTTCTCGGAAAGGGTGACGCAGGAAACTGCGGCACCCGCAAGCAATACCAGCGAAAAAATCAAGGCAAACCTTTTTTTTGTCAATGCATGTCATCCTTTAGTTTGAAGTCTTTGTTATAAAACCCGTCCTAAAACTCCACATCATTCAGGTCAAATATTGTCCCGTCTTTGCATACCCTTTTATATTCCGTGGTATCTCCGGTTTTTATTTCCAGTACGCATGAAACGCATGCCCCTATGCCGCAGCCCATGTATTCTTCAAAAGAAGCAAACACTTTTACGAAGTTCTTTGTGTCAGCAACAGCCTTTATGGCCTTAAACATAGGCTTTGGACCGCAGGTAAATATAATTGAATCATCTTTTAAGACATCCTTTAAAACATCACTGGCAAAACCTTTATTACCCATAGAACCGTCATCAGTCGCGAACGCGCAGCCGAGTTTCTTAAATTCCGCGCGGGCAACCATCTGGTCCCTGCACTTTGCGCCCTGTATGAATGTGAATTTTATTTTCTTTGATTTAAGGTATTTGGCAAGGAAGAATACGGATGCCGCGCCTGTTCCCCCGCCGATTAGTACTATTGGGGATTTGGAACCGGTCATGTGGTCAAGGTATGAATTTCCCAATGGGCCCATGAAATCCAATACATCGCCCTTTTTCTTTTCAGACAGCAGGCGCGTCCCGCAGCCTATAACCTTATATACGATCTCAACATATTTGCCGTACGCGTCATAGATTGAAAACGGCCTGCGCAGCAGCGGCTGGTATGACTCTGATATGAGTAAGTTTATGAACTGGCCCGGCCTGGCTTTGATACTTTTACCGGCGTCCAGTTTTAGCCGCCATAGATCAGAACCTATCTTTGTGTTTGAGACAATCTTTGATTTAATACGCATTTTAACCTCATTATTTCGATTCAATCCAGGCAGAACCCATATATGCGTTCCCTGCGCAGCATCAAATCCCGCAGGTGGCGGCATAATATGCCGCCACTACACTGCTTTCATGTTTTCTCACTTCTACTATCTGGTTTCTACTCTCTCAAGCCCTTGACCTGTAGTGGCCGAATACAAAGTCCTGAGCATGTCGAAGGATCATTCGGCCACCCGCAGCGGTGGCCAATCAGCCTTTATAGTACTCCTGCAGCGACTTCACATCCAGCCCTTTTTTAATGACCGCTTCTATCGCGGCTACCACTGCCTGCGCGCCCGACATGGTTGTTGTGTATGGCACGCCGGCTGAAATTGCCAGTGTCCTTATTTTATAGTCATCGCTTTTCGGACCCTTTCCTACCGGCGTATTGATGATAAGGTCAACTTTTCCGCTTTTAATAAGGTCAAGTATGGTCGGCGCTTTTTCAAGGGCCTTTTTTACTTTCTCCACTTTAATTCCGAAACGCCTTAACGCGTTTGCTGTGCCTTCAGTGGCAACAATTGCAAAACCCAGGTCTTCAAGCTTTTTAACGACAAAAACTATATCACGTTTGTCCCTGTTTTTCACGCTTACAAAAACTTTTCCCGCAAGCGGCAGCTTCTGTCCGGCAGCTATTTGGGCCTTGTAATACGCCCTTCCAAAGTCCTCATCTATGCCCATCACTTCGCCGGTGGACTTCATCTCAGGCCCCAGCACCGTATCTGTTCCAAGAAATTTATTGAAAGGAAACACGGATTCCTTGACCGCTATATACGGCAGGTCGAGATTTTCCCTTACCTTAAGTTGTTTTATGGTATTGCCCGTCATTATTTTAGTGGCGATCTTTGCCCATGGTATGCCGGTTGCCTTGGATACGAAAGGTATGGTGCGCGACGCGCGCGGGTTTACTTCAAGCACGTAAACCTGGTCGTTACGCACCGCATACTGCACATTCATGAGCCCTTTTACTTTCAGTTCTATGGCCATCCGGTGGGTATATTCCCGTATTTTGTTTATTGTATCCTGCCTTAAAGTAATAGCCGGAAGCACGCAGGCTGAATCACCGGAATGTATTCCCGCTTCTTCTATATGTTCCATGATGCCGCATATAACGGCTTCATGTCCGTCGCATACGCAGTCTACGTCAACTTCCAAAGCGTCTTCCAGGAACTTGTCTATAAGAACCGGATGCTCCTCCGATACTATGAAAGCTTCCTTGGCGAATTTTTCAAAGGTTTCGTCGTCATAAACTATTTCCATTGCCCTGCCGCCCAGGACATACGACGGCCTGACAAGCGCAGGATAGCCTATCCTGCGTATTATTACCCAGGCTTCCTTGAGCGAATAAGCAGTGCCATTTTCCGGCCTGTTTATATCAAGCTTGGTAAGTATCTTGTCGAATTTCTTGCGGTCTTCGGCTATGTCGATGGACACAGGCGAAGTTCCTAGTATCTTTACTTTCTTGTTATAAAGCGGCATTGCAAGCTTTAGAGGCGTCTGTCCGCCGAACTGGGCTATAAACCCCGTGTCTTTACCCTCTTCATCGGCAATTGACATGACGTCTTCCATGGTCAACGGCTCAAAGTAGAGCTTATCCGAAGTATCATAGTCCGTGGAAACCGTCTCAGGATTGCAATTGACCATGGACACTTCATAACCTTCCTCGCGCAGCGCGTAAACACTGTGCACGCAGCAGTAGTCAAACTCTATACCCTGCCCTATCCTGTTGGGGCCGCCGCCCAAGATAACAGCTTTTTTCTTTTTTGACACGGGATTCTCGTTTTCCTGGTCGTAGGTGGAGTACATATAAGGCGTGTATGTTTTAAACTCGCTCGCGCAGGTATCCACCATCTTGTAAACCGGCTTTATCTTCAGCGACAAGCGCAGGTTCCTGAACTGGTCCTCGGTCATTTTAAATATTTTTCCCAGCTGGATGTCCGAAAAACCGTGCTGTTTGGCTTTGTAAAGCATATCTTTGAACGCATACGCGTTCGCGTGCGTTAATTTTTTCTTTTTTGCGGCTGTCTTTTTCAGTTCATTTTCAAAATCAAGGATCTCCCGCATATTATACAGGAACCACGGATCTATCTTTGTTAAATCAAATATTTCTTTGTCTGACATGCCTTTTTGCATGGCGTACTTTAAAAAATATATCCGCTGTGAATTCGGCACGGTCAGTTTTTTTATGATCTGTTCTTTTGTTATGGTTTTAAGGTCCGGATCCTTGCCGTCAGCACCCCATCCTGCCCTGCCCATTTCCATGGACCGAAGGGCTTTTTGCATGGATTCCTTGAATGTCCTGCCTATAGCCATAACTTCGCCGACTGATTTCATCTGTACGCCGAGCTCGTCTTTGGCTTCCTTGAACTTTTCAAATGTAAAACGCGGGACTTTAACAACAACATAGTCAAGCGCGGGTTCAAATGAGGCGGGAGTGTATTTTGTTATATCGTTTGGTATCTCGTCCAGAGTATAACCTACAGCAAGCTTTGCCGCTATCTTGGCGATGGGAAACCCAGTTGCTTTTGAAGCGAGCGCCGATGAGCGCGATACACGCGGGTTCATTTCTATTACTATCATGCGGCCATTTTTCGGGTTTATGGCAAACTGCACGTTTGAACCGCCCGTATCCACGCCTATTTCCCTCATAATAGCGATGGCTGCGTCCCTCATGATCTGGTATTCCTTGTCAGTGAGCGTTTGGGCCGGCGCCACCGTGATCGAATCGCCCGTATGCACGCCCATTGGGTCAAAGTTCTCTATTGAACATATGATAACCACGTTGTCTTTTAAATCCCGCATTACCTCGAGTTCATATTCTTTCCATCCCAGGACCGACTCTTCGAGCAGGACTTTTGATATTGGCGAATCTTTAAGACCCCGCGATACTTTTTCAACATATTCCGATTTGTTGTATGCGATACCACCGCCAGTACCGCCCAATGTAAAGGCCGGTCTTATTATTATAGGGAACTTGATCCTTTTGGCAGTGGCGAGCGCCTGTTTCATATTGCATACATATTCGCTTTTAGGCACATCAAGCCCGATTTTTTGCATTGCTTTCTTGAATTCCTGCCTGTCTTCAGCCTTTTGTATTGACTTAAAATTCGCGCCAATTAACTCCACTTTATACTTCTTATCAAGCCCGGCTTTCACAAATTCCATGGCAAGATTCAAGGCTGTCTGTCCGCCTACTGTCGGCAGTATGGCGTCGGGCCGCTCTTTAGCCACAATTTTTTCAAGCATTTCCACGGTCAAAGGTTCTATATAAGTCGCGTCCGCGAATTCAGGGTCTGTCATGATGGTTGCCGGGTTGGAATTGATGAGCACAACCCTGTAACCTTCTTCCTTTAAAGCCTTGCAGGCCTGTGTTCCGGAATAATCAAACTCACAGGCCTGCCCTATAACAATCGGACCGGAGCCTATCAGCAGTATTGTTTTTAAATCTGTACGCTTTGGCATGTGGTTCTCCTTCGTGTATTTGCCTCATGTCTCGGGCCTATTTCGCCATATTTCTTATGAACTTATTAAATATATACCTCGCGTCGTGCGGACCTGCCGAGGCTTCCGGGTGGTGCTGGATAGAGAAAGCTTTCAGCTTTTTTACTTCCAGGCCCTCGACTGTCCTGTCGTTCAGGTTTATGTGCGTTATTTCCACTTTGTATTTTGAGTTCTTAAATGATTTCGGGTCGACCGCGTAGCCGTGGTTCTGGACCGTTATGTCTATTTTCCTTGTGCTCATTTCCATGACAGGATGATTGGCGCCCCTGTGCCCGAATTTTAATTTATATGTTTTTCCCCCGAGCGCCTGGCCCAGGAGCTGATGGCCAAAACATATCCCGAATATGGGCTTTACCCCGAGCAGTTTCTTTATTTCACCGACTATATAAGGGACTGCGGACGGGTCTCCCGGTCCGTTTGATATGAATATACCGTCAGGCTTCATTTTCAGCACTTCTTCGGCGGTGGCCGTGATGGGCACCACCGTGACATCGCAGTTTAAATCCGCGAGTATCCTTAAAATATTGTGTTTTATGCCGCAGTCATATGCCACTACCCTGTATTTTTTCCTGTTTTTACCCACACAAACGTACTTCCGTTCGCAGGTCAGCATGCCTACTTCCTTCAACTTTTTCGTCCATTTGTACGGTTTTGCCGTGGATACTTCTTTCGCAAGGTCAATGCCGTTGATTGACTGCGACGCTTTTACTTTTTTTAACAATGATTTCCTATCGTGGTCTATGGTGGAAAGCACGGACTTCATGGCTCCAAAATCCCTGATATGCCTGGTTAAGGCCCTAGTATCGATCCCTTCAATGGCTACAATTTTATATTTTTTGAGGTAATCAATAAGCCCCGCATCGGCGCGCCAGTTGGAATTAACCTTGCTTACCTCTTTCATCACAAACCCTTCAACCTGTACTTCGCCGGATTCAATATCATCCTCGTTTATACCGTAATTGCCGATTTCGGTGTAGGTCATAGTTACGATCTGCCCCCTATATGAAGGGTCGGTAAGTATCTCCTGGTACCCGGTCATCGATGTATTAAAGACTATCTCACCGTATGTTTCCCCGTCGTGGCCGGCGGAAACACCCTCAAAAAAGGTTCCGTCTTCCAGCATTAGGACCGCTTTTTTCATTTTTAAATCTCCTTTAGTTAACTTATAATCATTTATTCCCGTAAACCAGTTTGCCTGCTTTAAAGACCATTTCTATGCTGCCTTTTAAGGTTTTGCCTATAAAAGGCGAGTTGGAGGAGCGTGAACCAAAAAATCCCTCACTAATAGTAACTTCTTTATTGATATCAGCAATGACTATATCCGCATCAGAACCTTCGCTTAAAGTGCCTTTATCCATGTTCAATATCCTTGCCGGGTTTATTGTTATTTTTTGTACTGCCTCGGAAATTGTCAGCACGCCGGGGTTAACGAGTTCTGTTACAATAAGCGGAAAGGCCGTTTCAAGACCGATTATGCCGTAGGCTGCCTGGGTCCACTCCACATCCTTATCCAGCTCTGCATGCGGCGCGTGGTCGGTCGCAATCACGTCTATGGTCCCGTCTTTCAGCGCCTTTTTCATGGCCTTTACGTCTTCTTTTGAACGCAGAGGCGGGTTCATTTTGTAATTAGTGTCATAGTTAACGAGGCTTGAATCATCAAGGGAAAAATGATGCGGGGTAACTTCAGCGGTTACGTTTATCCCCTGTTTTTTTGCCCACCTTAAAAGGTCAACCGAGCCCGAAGTGGAAAGGTGAGCCAGGTGCAATTTTCCGCCGGTATCTTTGGCTATCATGATATCGCGGGCCACTATTGATTCCTCTGCCGAAGCAGGAATGCCTTTTAACCCCAGCATGGTGCCGTAGTATCCTTCGTTTACCGTATTATCGCCGGCCAAGTTCGCGTCCTCGCAGTGCTCTATCAGGGCTATGCCGAACATTTTGCAATATTGCAGGGCCCGCCTTACTATCTCGGCGTTCATGACCGTGCTGCCGTCATCGGATATTGCAACTGCGCCGGCTTTGAACAACTCTCCTATTGGCGCCAATTCCATGCCGGCACGCCCTTTTGTAATGGTTCCTATGGCCTTAACGTCTATCAGTCCGACCTGTTTTGATTTCATGTTTATGAATTCAACCATGGCCTGATTGTCTATGGGCGGGTCCGTGTTTGGCATGCACGCGACAGTTGTAAATCCGCCTTTTGCCGCGGCCCGCGATCCTGATTCTATGGTTTCTTTATACTCAAAACCCGGTTCACGGAAGTGCACGTGCATGTCAATAAATCCAGGCAGCACGAGCATGTTTGATGCGTCAATAATTTCCGCGTCCTTATCTGTAATGGACTTTGCGATCTTTTCTATCTTCCCGTTGTTTATGAGAATGTCGGCTTTTTCATCCTTCTTATTTGCCGGGTCCACTATTGTTCCGTTTTTAATCAATAATTTCATTTGCTTTGCCTCCTCCCATAAGATACAGTACAGCCATTCTGACTGCCACGCCGTTTGTTACCTGTTCTTCTATGACCGACTGCGGCCCATCCGCCACATTCGGCGATATTTCAATACCGCGGTTCATGGGGCCCGGGTGCATAACAAGACAGTCGCTTTTGGCGCTTTTCAGTTTTGTGGTATTTACCCCGAAAAGCATGGCATATTCCCTGATGGTGGGAAAAAGGTGTTTTTTCATTCTTTCAAGCTGTATCCTGAGTATATTCACGACATCTGCGCCTTTGATGCCTTTTTCAAGGTCATGATAAACTTCAACGCCCATTTTTTCTATGTCGCGCGGTATCAAAGTGGAAGGGCCGACAACGCGCACCTTGGCGCCCATTTTTTTCAGTCCCCAAATGTTTGAACGGGCGACGCGCGAGTGCGCTATGTCGCCTACAAGGGCCACCGTGAGGCCTTCTATCCTGTTTTTCTTGTCCATAATTGTAAACATGTCAAGAAGCCCCTGTGTCGGATGCTCATGCATGCCGTCTCCGGCATTTATAATATGCGACGATATTTTCTTTGTCAGCATATGCGGCACGCCTGACACGCCGTGCCTGATGACAACAATGTCAATCTGCATGGCCTCTATGGTGCGTATCGTATCTATTAAAGTCTCGCCTTTGGCGACAGACGAGGTTGATATCGCAAGGTTTAATACATCGGCTGAGAGTCTTTTGGCGGCTATCTCAAAAGATGTTTTGGTCCTCGTGGAATTCTCGAAGAAGAAGTTCGCCACGGTTTTGCCTTTTAAGGTCGGGAGCTTCTTTACCTGGCGCTGGTTCACTTCCTTGAAAGTTTTTGCCATGGTGAGTATTTCAGTTATCTGTTCGGGGGAAACATCCTGCAGGGCTATTAAATGTTTTAACACCATACTAAGCCTCCCTTTCAGCGAGAAGAACTTTTTCTTCACCGTCTGATTCCTGTAGTTTCAAAACTATCATTTCTTCACCGCTTGTCGGCACGTTCTTCCCCACGTAGTTTGCCTGGATGGGCAGTTCCCTATGCCCACGGTCTATAAGGACGGCAAGCTGTATGGTTTTTGGCCTGCCGAATTCTATGATAACGTCCATGGCTGCGCGCGTGGAGCGGCCGGTATACAGGACATCATCGACAAGCACTATGTCCTTTCCGTCTATGTTCATGGGTAGTTCGGTGGATTTTACCTCGGCTTTTGTGACGCGGTCGTAATCGTCGCGATAAAAAGTGATATCAACGGCGCCTACAGGCACTTTGACATTTTCGATTTCTTTGATTTTATCGGCTATACGCAAGGCAAGCACGTCTCCGCGCGAACGTATGCCCACAATAATGAGGTTGTTTGCGCCTTTGTTTTTCTCAAGGATTTCATGGGCAATACGGGTTAAAGCCCGCGCAATTGAGGGTTTATCGAGGATTTCGCTCTTGATTTTAAGCTTTTTTTCCAACTAAAGCCTCCGGTTACGGCAGGCGCGGCATAAGTGCATGGGACGCGGGAAGAAGTTGTGTGTCCGCCGCAGCTAAAGCTTTGGCGGATTCATTTACGGCGGAGCCGTAAATGAAAAAACCTTCTTCCTGCGGACATGCAGTAAGAAGGCATCCACCTTCGCTAAAGCTCCGGCGGACAAGTTGCTCCTTACCAGCCTCGCAGGGCCAGTTTAAAGGACAATTACTTTCCTGTTACAGATATAAATTACACCTTCGGGGAAAAAATGTCAATGGTGTTTTTTTTAATATTTGCAGTGGCTCTACTTATATACCGTACTCCTTATTATTATCTCAACTCTTCTGTTCTTCGCCCTGTTCTCCGGGGTATCGTTCGGGGCTATAGGGTATCTGTCCGCCCTGCCTTCGGGAATTATCCTTTTGGGGTCAAGACCCATAAAATTAATCATGAAAAACCTGACTGCGTCGGCCCTGGCCTGCGATAATTCTATATTGTCAATGTATGTTTTTCCCGACGGCATGATATTATCCGTATGCCCGGCAACTATAAGTTCCGTGCCCGGGAACTGCTCTATTATGGATTTTGAATCCTTCACCATCTTATACGCCGAGACTTTCACATCGGCTGTTCCCGCATCAAAGAGAGCGTCGGATGAAAATACTATCTTTATTTCCCTGACAAGCAACAGCTTTTTCTCCACAGGCGTCTGGCCCCTGTTATTAAGGGTGTCATACGCTATAAAGCTGTAATAATATTCCTCGCTGGTTTTGGCGTAACTGCCGTCATTGCCTTTGCCGTCCCATGTTACCGAAATAGGCGGCATGCCCCTGCCCGAAGTTGAGTAGAATATATTTTTATCGGAGTTCCATATTACCAACTGCCACCGGTCAATGCCGTTTTTATCCTTTGCAAAAAAAGTAAATGTAACCGGAATGAGCAGCGCGTCTTCCCTGCCCGGCCTTTTATAAACCGGCCCGGCTTCCATGCTTGTTTCAGGAGGCGTATTGTCTATTTCAACATCTATCTTATTTGATTCGGATGCGCCGTTAACCACATACTCGGCCGTAACAGACGCTTTATATACACCATCCTTAAAGACAACCTTGTCTTTAGCGCCGTCCCATTCTATTTTCTTATCGCTTGGTTTTTTTGCCGGTATCCTCATAAGAAGTTTCAGGCCTTTTTCATCATAAATATTGATCCACACGCTGGTTACAAGGCTTATCTCCTGCAGAATGGGTGTAAAATATGCTTTATCAAGGTATCCGTCATTATTAGGGGATATAAGGAACGGGGCCACAGCCAGGCGCGCGGGCGGTGTTCCCCAGGAAAACAGCAGGGAAAACCTGTGGGTCGCGCCAAGTACGTCATAATTAACAAACGCGTAATCCAATTCAAAGTTCTTGTATTTTATTCCTGCTCCAGCCGACGGCTGTAAAGTATGGCCTATATTTATGCCCGCCCTTAAAGCGTACATGTCAAAGAACCAGTATTCCGCCCCAAAACCGAATTGGGCAATATCGTCTATCTGCAATGTGACCTGGCTGGTAAGCAGAAATTCACAGCCGAATAACTGCGTCAGATCGGATACTCCCATGATTACGTCAAAAGGCTGGTCAAAAGACTCGCTGCTCATCGTGGCTTTTGTCCCGATATTCCCTATCACAAGCCCGCCCCGCAGATAATGCCCGTTCACCAGCTGCTTATACATCGCGCCCAGGTCACAGGTAACATTTGAATCCTTGTATTCGCCCAGATAATCCGTGGATAAACGAATGTTTAAACCCACCGACAGTTCTTCCAGCGGGTCAAGGGAATAACCGAAAATCACCGAGTAACTTTTCGGTGTGAATTTATCGCCGGTAAAAGACAAGAGGTCAACCCCGCTGTTTAAATATCCGGTGTCATAAAACGGCAGGTCGGAATTATGGGACATATCGCCTGCCTGTATGTATGAAACCGCAAGCCCTATCTTACCCCAACTCAAAAGCGGATCAGGATTAACAATTGCCATGTAGTCATAATTAATCCCCTGAAACCAACTTATGTGTGATAGCTGCGCCTCATAACCGAGTATGGTGTTCAATCCGGCCGGATTATAAAAAAGCCCGTAAGTACCGTCGGATACGGCAACAAAAGCGTCACCCAAAGCCGCAGCCCGCGCAAAAGGCGCTATTTTAAGGTAGTTGGACCCGGTTGTCCCGGCACCGGAGCCCCATCCGAACAGAGCGGTATACAACGCTGTGAGAATAATTAAGAATAATGTTTTTTTCATTGCACCCTTTTGAGCCTATTGTAATATAATCCCGAAACCAGATCCAAAAAAATATGCTGATAAAACATTATAACAGATTGATTATCAAGATTTAAAGGAATATTAAAAAAATTGTTACCGCGCCGTTACAGTGCGGTCCTTGGCAATCCTGTAGTGGCCGAATATTATTCGGCCAACCGCGGCTCGCTGGCCCGCGGGTGGCGGCATGATATGCCGCCACTACTTGAAAAAGAAAAGGGCGGCGTTTCCGCCGCCCTTAATTATCCACAGCTTATTAACCTGAATTATTTACTTGTTTTCGATGTAAACTTTCGTCATTTTATCGCCTATCTGTATCTTATGAACCACATCCAGACCTTCTGTAACCTGGCCAAATACCGTGTATTTGCCGTCCAAAAAAGGTACTGCGGCCAGACAGATGTAGAACTGGCTCCCTGCCGAATCCGGATCCTGGGCGCGTGCCATGGCAACTGTGCCGTCCAGGTGCGGGTTCTTGTTAAACTCGGCCTTAATATTGTAGCCTGGTCCGCCTGAGCCATTACCCGCCGGGTCTCCGCCCTGGATCACGAAGTTCGGTTCAACCCTGTGGAAGGTCAGGCCGTTGTAAAAATTGGAAGCCGCGAGCTTTATGAAGTTCTCGCAGGTTTTCGGCGCGTCTGCCGTGAAGAACCTGAACTTGATCACACCCTTTGTTGTTTCAATGACCGCGATGGGCTCTCCCGAAGGTTTTGCCCCTTCTGTTCCCGGCGTAACTGCCGCCGCCGTGTCTTTTACTTCACCGGATTTACCTGCACAAGTTGCGCCGATTACCACAAACAAAACAACTACTGCAATAACTGCCAATATAATCCTGTTCATTTTGCACTTTCCTCCTTTTCTTTTTCGTTTAATATTTTTTTAAACGTCAGGCCTTCGGTAAACATAAATATGAGCCCCAAAATTATTATGGGAAACAGTATCATGGCATGCACAATAAAAACATAAGCGGCGGCCTCTTCCTTGGGATAGGCGAATAACAACATAATTGCCACGCCAAAGAACTCAAAAGGCCCCACCCCCCCCGATGTTGAAGGCGCCATGATCGCAAAATTTGCCACAGACATGATCAGGCATATAAGAAGGAAATTAATCTGCAGGTTCATGGAAACACCCAGCAGCCAGTATGTAAAAGCCTCCACGGTCCATGCAAAAAACGAGAGCCCGAACACGATTGCCACATCTTTCAGGCTGCCGAGCACGCCAAGACCGTTTATGAAAGTATCTATGAAACCGACCGTTTTCTCGCGGATATTTTTGGGGAATATGGACATCATTGCGTGTATGAACTTTTCCGTTGCTTCCCTTTTATACAGCAGCAGGAACATGAATATAAAAATACCCGTAAAAACCAGGCTGCCTAATACGGCAAAACCAAGCACTGCATCCCTTATACCGAGTGTCATGCCAAAAGCCTTAATAGGCGCCATTTCAGCCTGTTTTGGAATGAAGTGAAATGCCGTATATCCGACAATAAAGTAAAATATCATCACGAGTCCGTCAAACACCCGTTCTATAACAACAGTCGCGAAAGTCGAAGACTTTGATACCCCTTTTTTGTTCCCTGTCATATAGGCCCTGATGAATTCCCCCGCGCGCGCTGGAAGGACATTATTGAACATAAATCCCATCACCAGGTAGGGGAAAAGCTCAATGGCCGTAAATGGCTTAATATGCTTTAACAGCTGGCGCCACCGCTGTGCCCGGATGTAATATCCGCCGATATACAGGATGATCGTCCCGCATAATAACCAGACGTTTATATGGCTGATTACATGAAAAAGCTCGTCATATTTTATCCCTTTAAGTACAAAATAAAGGCAGACAACGGTTACTATAATGCCGAGCCAGAAAACCAGTTTTTTAATCACTTCTTTCCGCCTTTTTTAATCTCCCTGATGTAAAAAGGGCTTATCACATCAAAAAGTTTTTTTGAAAATTTGTCGTATTTTTTAATTCCCCACTTATGGAGAAGGTACTGGCCCATGACTTTGAGCGTAGCCAGGCCGTACTGCACGGACCTGGAAAAGTTAATGGAAGACGCTTCCTTAAAATACCTTGTCGGCACCGGGACTTCGGAGGACGCAAAACCGTTTATTTCAACCTGGGCTATGACCTCGGTGTCAAAAACAAAATCATCCGAATTCAGGGTAAAAGGTATGGTTGTCAGAAGTTTTCTGCTGTAAGCCCTAAAACCCGTGTGCAATTCCGAATAGTGCTTTCCGAAGCATTCATTTTCAATGAATGTAAGCAGCTTATTTGATATATATTTGTACAAAGGCATGCCGCCGCGCAGCGCGCCGGCGCCTAACATCCTGGACCCGAGTACAAAATCCGCATGACCGTTCAATATGGGGGATATCATCTCGGGAACGAGCCTGGAATCATACTGGTTGTCGGGATGCAGCATCACTATGACATCAGCGCCTTCCTTTAAGGCCTCAATGTAACAGGTTTTCTGGTTGCCGCCGTACCCTTTATTCTGTATATGCACTATGGTTTTAATGCCCAGCTGTTTTGCCACTGTGACCGTCTCGTCCTTTGACACATCGTCAACCAGTATTACTTTATCCACAATACCTTTTGGTATATCCCTATAAGTCTGTTCCAAAGTCTTGGCCGCGTTATACGCAGGCATGACAACTACGACTTTCGCCCTTTTACTGCGGGTATAAAACTTCACTCGGTACCACCTCTTCGTCGAGAGTCTCGGGATTGCGCCAGAATAACTGCATTTTGGAATAGTGTATGGACTCATGATACTTAAGCTCGAACGCATGATAACCCGCGCTTAACCTGACTGTCCCCCTGCCGTCAGGCGAACCTTTGCCTGTCCCGGCATTTTTAAGAACTAATTTCCCATCTATAAATAGATCCGAGAAATCGTTTGATTTTGTAATAAATGTGTATTCTCCGGATTTGTCAGCCTTGAACCTTCCCGTCCATTTTACGGAAAAAGGCCCCATGACCGGGTCTATGTCCCAGTTAAATAGTATGAACGGATCGAGCCTTGTAAAAAGCGGGCTGCCTTTCCAGTCTATCCCCCTGTAATACGCGCCGGTTAACCCGTTTTTCTTTACTTTTTCCTGGTATTTTTTTACAGACTCATATGGCACTTCATACGTAAAATACAGGATTTCGCCCGGGATGAATTTATGCTTCATGTCGTTGTACTTGCCTTCAGGATACATCCTTTTTAGTATGGGGAGAAGCGGCAAATATGTTTCGTCGAGGACATACGAAAAATTCTGCCTGATGGTGCTTTTTATCGGCACGCAATCAGCCAGGGAAAAAGGGATATAATTCCTGAATGGATAAGCCGCAAACACGAACGTATAGCTTTCCGCCCATGCAGGCTTCACCATGGTCTGCCATTCATCGCCAAGGCCGTGTACATACCTGCCTATCAGGTATTCATCGGTGGAAAACTCGGCCCATGAACCCGGGTTATTGGCGAATTTTACAAAGTACCTGTCATAATTCTCATAAGCCACATATCCCAGGATAACCAGGCCAGCTATCATGGCCTTTTTTGTAAAACTTTTCCCGTACTGTTCCCTGGCAAAACCCATGGTTTTCCATACGGCGATGACGGCAAATAAAATGACAATCGGTATTTCCGTGATCGTCCTGTAGGCTTGCGGAGATTCCGTCGAGAAAAGCCCCGCCTGCATGAATGAAAAATACATGGACATCAGCAGAAAATATCTCGGCTTAAAAATGTTCACAAAAGCATAACCAAATCCCAGCACCATGAAAATACCGGTCATAAAATCAAGCATGGGATTGGCCCCGCTGTTGTGCCTCGGGTTCCCGTCGCCTTTATAATTATACATCAGCATGGTATAGGCAAAACTTTCCATGTAAAGTTTTGTCCAGTGTTTGTTTTTGCCGTCCTTTTCCACATACCTGCCGCCGACTTCATGAAGCATTTCCTGGTTGAATATGGAAACAACCGCGGACCGGCTCATAAACTGCTGCGGGTTTTTTACGGCGTAAAGCAGCAGCGGCGATATAACCACCATGAACGCAATAAGGGCCAGCAGTATTTTTTTGTAGTTTTTTACGTAAAACTTCATTTCCACGGCAAATATATAAAGGCAGAAAAGCACCAATCCCACCGGTATCAAACGGCCGGCAAGATATGTATACAGCGCAAGCGCGGTAAGGATGCCCAGTATGATGAAATCAAAGGGTTTCCTCTTTACATAAGTGCGCCACGCAAAATAGAAACAAAGGATAGCGAAAAATACTGTGGGTATGCCCAGGAACCCGATCCTGCTGAAGTTGACGTGCCATGAGGAAACCGCCATAAGGAATCCGCCTACAATGGCCATCCTCGGGCCCATAAGGTAGCGCACAAGGAAATAAAATGCCGGGATACACAGGATGCCAAATACCACGGAAACCGCCCTGACCTGCATTACGCCTATACCAAAAAGCTTAAAAAACGCCGCCACAAAATACATGTACATAGCCGCGTTCTGGGTCCATCTCTCTATATATACGGGAAGTTTTGTGCCGTCCACTTCAATGCCGTTCATAATATTTATGGCTTCATTTCCATTCTGGCCCTCATCCCTGAAGCAGCCTGCCGGCAACCTGTCTATCAGATACAGCCTGAAAAACACAGCAAGAAGCATTATGGCCAGGAAAGCAAAAGCTTCCAGCCGCGCGTCAAGCGGGTACTCCTGCCCTTCTTTTTTTGATGATTTATCGGCAAGGATAAAAACCATGATCGCAAGGGTAAACATTACCAGACCGGGAACAAGCCATTTATTCACATATAAAAAATACTGGCCGACCAAAGCCAGGGTAAGTGATACTGCCGCGAGGTTAAACGGCCCGAACCCGTAAGCTTTCTTAAACAGGCTCCGGTCTTTGATTTTCTTTTGTCTGTTTTTTTTCATCGAATTCACCTTTCCAGATATTTTGAAACAGAACCGTCTCCGGTCATGTACTGTATATAATTATCAGCCTCCACGGTCCTGTTAAAGGACATTATAACGCTGTAAAGGATAAAAAACATCACAAAACCGTACAGCAGGTTGCGCGCGGTGAAGTAAGGGTTCTTTTTCATTTCCATGTACCCTGAAAAATCATCAAGTCCTTTCATGGCGCAAAGATACAGGCAAAAATAAAATGGGGAAACAAAAAGATAGGTCCTGGATACCGGTTCAAAACAGGAAAAGAAACCGGCCAAGAACGCGGCTGCCGCCAAAAAAGCTGTAAGTTTAAAAATACCGGCCGTCTTTTCCTTAAGCTCGCCGCTTATCCCCGTAAAAAAAGCTATATAAAAGAATACAGTGAAGAACATGGGCGCTGATTTTGACCATAAAAACCCGTCCTTAAACAGCGAATCAACCGTCCAGGTCTTCACATCCAGCAGCCCGTTGTTCCTTAAGTAGTCAATCGATAAATTATGCATGAAAACATAAATGAAAATGGCTGATACAGCAACCGCGTAAACCCCGATGGCCCATATGAAAATTGCTGGCATGTGTTTTCTGTTCTTTTTTTCTCCCGCACAAAGCACCGCATATATAAGGAAAGCCAGCCCAAAAGCGGCTGGTATCCAGCCGTTAAACAGCATCAATATTGAAAAAACTAACAACCCCGCGTATTTTTTGCGCGGGAGGCTGAAGTAAGCGTGATAAAACGCCGCGGCAAACAGGAGCATTGTCAGCGCTGTTTCCGCCCCTGAAAACGCAGCGAGCATGACCGGCGGGCTTATTGCGAATAGAAGCATTGAAATAAAACTTAATTCCCCGCCCAGATAATCAAGCGCCACCCTGTAGAATATCAAAAGCAGAGCCGCGAACATGATAAGATCGAGAATGAAAACCGCTGATATTGTATTGCTTTTTCCAGCCAGCCTGCAAAACGGGCTTAAGCACAACTGGTATAAAAATCCGTCCGACCATTTCTTTGACGGCAGATCCTTAAAAACCTTTATAAAATCGAAATCAGCGGCGGCCGCGGCCTTGTTAATCGAATTAAAAGCCTCTATGTCGGGGAACATGAGCGCGTTATTATTGTAATACATGGACATAACGGCCTGAAAAATAAAGATTACAAGCGCGGTTGCTATAATACCGTTTATTGGCACGCCTTTAAAAAAATCACTTTTCATTATTTCCTCCTCTGCAAAAACCAGTAATGGAATGAATTATACCTGTTCACGGACTTTTCTTCAAGTTTAACACGCGCGGTATTTCCTTTTATATACTTACCGTTTATTGTCACTTCCTGCTCATGATACATGGCGTCCGCACGCGGTGATTTCCACTCCGCCGCAGCCGCGCCGTCAACCGTGACTTTTTGCAGGGTCTCAGGCGGGTCAAACACACGCCTTACTATTTTCAGGTCAGCGCCCGGCGTCAGGCCGGTTATGGTGAATTCCTCGCCGCCTCCGGTTATTCTGCCGGCTTCGAGCACTTTATCCCTGGTACCCGCGTTGAATTCTTCTTCAAACATGGTGCCCGGCACATTTGGCGGGCCCTTGCTGAATATCCTGTAGGCGTGTTTTTTCTCATCCCGTATGTCTGCCACATCTATAACATCAACCTGCCCGAAGGTATTTTTTTCCGTATGGTCGTTCTTCATGGTATCACCGCTGTTAAAAAGCGTAAAATCCGTCTCCACCCCGACCTCGGGTGAACCCACCACAAAATACGGCGATTCCTTGTCTATGGTAAAAGTCGTCATCCTGGGTTTTTTAAACAGGGTAAAACGCTCATAGTTAAACCACCCCAGATGCACCATCCAGTACTTCGGCCTTACATGTTCTATTTCCTCAAACACCGTGCCTAACCCGTCCCTGAAAACTTTTGCCTGCCCGTTTGTGGCAAGGCCGACCAGGTCAAATATCCTGGCATCGGAAAAGTAAGTGATGGCGCCCGCGTCATTGATGGCCACGCGCTCGCCTGCGGGGACATTAGCCTTGACCCATTTTCCGGCCGCTATTGACTGCGACATGATGTCCCTGCAGTCGCGGCCGAAGTTGACTGCGTTTGCCCATATTGTAAATAAATTGAATATGATGAATAACGAAAGTACTGCGATCTTGATCGCAGCCTTGTTTTTATGACCGCCAAATTCCGCTTTTTCCAGGATAAAACCCGCGCCGTAAGACAGGAACAGGCAGAAAATTATTACAAAAGGCATGGAGTACCTGTAATTATGAACGGTCGCAAAACTCGAGAATATCGTGGACATGACCCCCAGAAAGAACCACAAAAAAGATATCGCGAATAAGCCGGCTTTTTTATCCCGTATTTCCTTCCACACACCCGGGAGCAGGCCTATCAGGAAGATAAAATATGCATAGGGCGGAAAATAGTGCCCTGTGGCGCCGTTAAATATCCTTATAAGAAAATCAAGATAATAATCCAGTCCCTGCCTTAAAATATCCGTATAGTAAAAATAGTTAAGCGAAAAGTTTGACTTTGACCTCATTGTGTTTGGCATGAAATCGCCTGTAAATTTATAGTTTATGAAAAAATAAATTAAACCGGCTGCCAGCGGTATCAGATAAGGAAGGATTTTCTCTTTTTTGCCGCCGGAAAATTTATTTAACAACTGCATGCAAACCAATATCAGGACCATTATGAAACCTTCGGGCCGGACCATGGCAAGGAGAGACAGGAATAATATTCTTCGTGCGAGCCCGGCGCCACTGACCAGCATGTACAGGTTTGCTGATAACAAAACGGAAAACAGACCTATTTCCATGCCTGAAAAATAACCCCAGAGTATGTTGCCGTTTGTCACGAACAAAACAGCCGCAAATCCCGACATAAGGACGTCGGAGGTAAGTTTGTAAGTTGTTTTATAAAGAAAATATCCGCTGTAGAACAGGCACGCTGCGCCCAGGAAATATGTTACAATGATTATGGATGAGCCTTTTAAAAACAGTGCAAAAGGCACAAGCAAAAAAGCATATAAGAAACTTGTTGCTCCCGAAGAATATCCGTCCCCTATAACATACTCAAAAAAATGCCCTGCTGCCAGGTTTTTGGCGTACTGAAAGTAGATGAAAGCGTCGTCTAACGGCGCAGACAGCTTAAAACCCGTGTAAATATACATAACGGCAAAAAATCCAAGCGCGGCTGCCGCGGAATAAAACATCAGGTATCTTTTCAGCTTATTTTCCATTGAAAAACCCCTGTCTTTTTGTCTGATACCGCAAAAATACACCTTAAACCGCCGAAGAAAAAAGCCCGGCAGCGCCGAGCTTCCTCTTCAACTATTATTTCCCGGTTATGACTTTGCGTGTGATATAACGTAATTACTCAGGCATATTATTTTGGGGCAACAAGCACATTTTCTTTTGCGATATCAATGAGCTTTAAAAAAGACGGCGCATCGGTAACACACATCTCGGCAAGCTGTTTCCTGTTTAAAGTGATGCCGGCCTTGATCATGCCGCTGATGAATTTGGAATATGAGATCCCGTTTTCCCTGCAGGCTGAGTTTATCCTGGCGATCCACAATGTCCTGAACTGCCTTTTACGCAGTTTTCTTCCTTTAAAAGAAGCCTGCCAGCCTTTCTGAACCTGTTCCGTGGCCCTTGTCCACAGATTTTTCTTCCTGCCGTAAAAACCCTCGGCAAGTTTTAAGATCTTTTTATGCCTGCGTTTTGAAGTGACGCCTCTTTTTACTCTTGGCATGGTACTACCTCCGTGTTGGTTTGATTAAATATTTTTTATATTGCGGATTACGGATTTGGGATTGCGGATTTAACGTTTCCGGACCCGCTTTCAGTCCGATGTCCGCGATCCACACTCCGCAATCGTTAAAGCCTATCCGTACGGTAAAAGCAACTTTACGTTTTTGGCGTTTGCATGGTCCACGTAGCCTTTTTTTCTTTTCGGCCTTTTTAAATTGCTGCTTTCCTGGTGCAGCAGGTGGCGCAGACCCGGTTTTTTGTACTTGAGCTTGCCGCTTGCTGTCAATTTCAGCCTTTTTTTCGCGCAGGAATTTGTCTTGAGTTTTGGCATTCTTTTTCTCCTTTTTAAATTATATTTTCTTTATCGGCATCACTGTGAATATGATCAGCTTGTCTTCCTTAAACGGGTCGCCTTCCATCACGCCCTTGTTCGCAAGATGCGCAAAAACCTGGTCGAGCATCTCTTTTCCGCGCTGTTCCTTGTATTCCATTTCACGTCCCCTGAACCGGATAACAAACTTGACTTTGAACCCCTTTTCCAGAAATTCAAGCGCGTGGTTGAGCTTTATTCCAAGATCATGCTTGTCTATATTCGGCCGGATCTGGACTTCTTTTACAACGACCACGTGCTGGTTCTTTTTTGCTTCCTTGTCTTTTTTCAGCTGTTCGTACCTGAACTTGCCGTAATTAAGCAGCTTGCAGACCGGCGGCTTTGCGCTGGGGGAAATTTCCACCAGGTCCAGACCGCGTTCCTCCGCCATCCTTATGGCGTCATTTACAGTAACCACACCGAGAGAGTTGCCTGCTTCATCGATTACCCTTATTTCAGGAATCCTGATCTGGCTGTTAACCCTTAACTCTGTGAATGAAATAAATCTCCACCTCCTTAGAAAATAAAAAAGACGGCACAAGCCGTCTTCTCCTATATATCGTAATTAATAATTGAATATATATTCATGTTTTATGAACCCGGGCAACTTAAGTTCCCCAGGGTGAGAAGCTCAAAGGCTTCCGCTTTCTTGTGAATACAATATACGAAATCATTGATGTATTGTCAACATTAATATTTTAATCAAATTTTTGATAAATAGGATAATATCCAATGTTTCACGCGGTTGTTTTTGCAGGTAAATTTACTGTCCGTTGTCGTGGTCGCCCGGGCCTGCTTCGTTATTGTCGCCGTTTGATTCCCCGTCTCCATGTTTCCTTTTTTTATTTTCAGAATTTGCCGCATCCCGGTGTTCGTCTTTCCCGTCTTTATGGTATCCGCGGTTATCATCACCCTGATCATAAACACGCCCGTCTTTCCTGTCCTCGTTCCTGCGGTCATCGTACGCCCTGTCATGGATCCACAACGCGCATCCGGCAGTCACGGCAAACACGAATGCAAACAATACAACAATCAGCTTTTTCATCCTTTTCTCCTCGGCAGTCTCATTTTATAGGTGAGTGATAAAAAAAAGGCGGAGGCGCAAATCCACCGCCGCCTTTTTAAAGACCTGGCTTGGTATTATTTTCCCATTTTCTTTTCAGACACTGCATTAGCAGGTTCTGCGTTCTTCGAGTTCTTGATGGTAACCAGCTTAAGCTCCCCGGAGAGTTGTTCCTTTACGGAAACAGAAACTTCCAGATTGCTTGCCTTTTTCTTCAGGAACTTTTCAATCCTGACATTACTTGCCTTGTCAAAAGGTTTCAGGCTGCCGTCGGGCATGTACAGGGAATACCCGCTCTTTGCACAGTTAGGCATTAAAGCGCATGATTTAGTATGCGTTTTGATAAACTCAGGAAGCTTTGCCTTGTTTCCAGTTGCGCATAGGTTGTCTATGATAATACCTTCCATTTCCACGGGCTTTACCGCTGCTGCTTTGGAAATTTTTGCCGCGTTTTCAACGGCAAAAGCCATTGAAGCAACGAAAACCAGTGCCATTGCTGTAAATATAAATTTTTTCATATTGTCACCTCCTTTCCGGTATAAATTTCAAACTCATTATTTCCTTTTTACGGACGTGCAGTCAATACGGGATCAAAACAGCTGTATCTGCATCGTTCCCCGGTTTGCTGGCATGACAGTAGCAGTTGTAGTATCATCATTGTTGCTTCCGTTCGTCATTATCAGCCAGTAAATGCCGTCCTGCGTAAGGGCAAAATCCTGGCCATTAGCGTCGTCAGCCATGGGTATTGTAAACGTCAATTGAGTCGTAGTCCCGTCGTCTGTTCCCGCTTTATTCGTTATATTGTCAATGGTATCTACCGGATGCGTGTGCCCGGACCCTTTGCAATCGGAAATAACCGCAGTAGTGCCGCCGGTCACGTATCCTATTATGATGTTCGCGCCATCCATATAGGGCTTGTTATTAAAACCGACAGCGACCCAACCCGTGGTAGGCGCGCTCAGTTTGCAGTCGAGGTTCGCGCCGTTCACTTTCCATTTGAAAGTGACACCCGCCGTTGTAGCACTCCAGTATCCGTCTGCTCCCGGCACCGGAGTCACCACTGCCGTCGGTAAAACTTCCGGGCTTGCCGGCGGTTTCGACGTGCATGTAACCATGACTGCCGCAAAAACAAACACGACTGCTGTAATCAAAATGATTTTCTTCATGTTTCATTCCTCCAAGTAATTCAAAAGTATTGTGATATTTTTAAGTTGTCGTTTAAGCTTACATGCTGATCAAGCGCATTATCTCGAACCCCAGGAAAAGGTCCTGGTTTGTCGTGCCGTGCATCAGGCCCCTTGTGCCTATCTCAGCCGAATTTCCAAGCCTTATGATGAACTGGTGCCCTGCAGTGTCGATCTTGAGCCCGAAGGAAAAACACCCTGTTGTATTGTTGCCAACTGCTTTAAGCACGGGATAATACTCGGCAAGCAGGCTTAAGTGCTTTATAGCCATTACACTTATGCCGATTCCCATCCCCGGATTTGTGTTATAACCATCATATCCGAGGTCGAGCGACAAATAAACCCTGTCATCCAGCAGCGGCACGGTCTGCAGGGAAAGCTGGTAAAAAAAATTCTGCACCACTGGTGACGCGTAATTTAAATCCTGATAATTCAAAAGCTGGACATCAAGCTGGGAATTAAAACCAAGCTGCGGGGTTTTTAAGACATAGCTTATGCCGGCTGTTTTTTCCCTGTGATATGATATATAAGCGATCTTTGCCTCGATACCCTCCCAGATCATGTAGCGGAGCCCGATCTTTATGTTCGAGCCATAGTTTAAAACCGCAAAAAAATCGTCTTTGGGATAACTGTAGAACGACTGGGAAAATTTATGCTCGATCTCGAGGTACGTCTGCCCGTTTTCGAGCCCGGAAGGCACTGTCATATTGAGCATTGGATTTTCATACTGCCCCGCTGACACCATTGCCGCCGTAAGTACAAACAACATCGCAAACAAGATCCTTTTCATATTTCCTCCCTTTTAATCCTGTATTTTTATTGCCAATCATCCCTGTCCTTATGCAAGCGCGACGCTATATATGCAATGCCGAGCGTCGGAAAACGGAAGACAGACCTGTCGTGTTTGGGCTTAAAAAACGGATATATGAGCAGTATGTTTTTCATATTACAATTATATTGAAATAAATACGGCTGGCCAACCCGTAAATCCGCCTTTAATCGACTTTTATCCACCCATGTTTTAATCATTAAAAACGCATTTAATTGTTTTGAATGAAAAATTATTTCTGTATAATGGTATGGGCTTTATAAAAACACGGGCCGGATTTCCTAAGGAGTCGGTTTAGCCTCACTTAAAGCGCTTATTTAAATACAAACGCCCTTATCATTGCCCCGGCAACCGCCGCCGCAAGCAGTATAACGCATACTATAATTAACATCCTGTTTATCACCGTTATGCGCAATTTTTGCCTCCCTGTCTAATCCAGTAATGAGAATACCTCAATATCTATGTTTTCATCCGCCACACCCGCCTGTTTTAAGCCTGATACGGCTGACCTTACCATTTCTTTCGGCCCGGACGCGAGGAACATCTTTCCGCTTATATCGTTCCCGCAAAGCCTTAATATTCTTTCACCGTCAATATGCCCTGTTTCTCCGGACCAGTTTTTTCCCGGCCCGCTCAAAACATGCACTACCGACAGAGCCGGTTTCCCTGTTCTTTCGATCCTTTCCAGTTCCGTGCGGAACGCGATGTCCTCCTCGTTCCTGTCCGCATATATTAAAAGCACCTTTTCCGCAGATCCCGCCGAGTTTAAGTGCCTTAACATACTGATAAAAGGCGTTATCCCTATGCCTCCGGCTATGAACACAAACCCATTGACGGGTTTGAAGTAAATATAGGAGAATTTACCGAACGGCATATAAATGTCCGCGTTGTCCCCGGGCCTTGTATCTTTGATAGTGGAAGTAAAATCGCCGAGGTCTTTAATGGTCGAACAAATGTGTTTTTTATCGGCCGGGTCCGAAGATATGGTCCAGTGATGTTCTTCCACAGGCAGCTTTTTATCCCTGTGAAAAGTTATGAACTGGAACTGCCCGGGCGCATATGCTGGAATTTCCGCGCCTTCCGGAGGCGACATTTTTACGGTCCAGATATCTTTTGTTTCCTGTATTACTTCATCCACGCGGTACGGTTTCTTGCCCAGTATATAAGGCCTTAAGAACCTGTGGTAAAAAAACAGTACAAGCGCCGCGCATGGTAATATTATCCAGAGAACGGTTAAAACACTGGAATGTGTAATATCACGGCCCGCAAAAGAGCTGTGAATGAAAACAGCGGCAATCAGGAGCACGGCCATAACATCGTGCAGTATCCTCCATGCCTCATATTTCATCTTTAACCCCCGCTGCCATGAGGCTGTTGCCACGTTGAGTACCAATAAAAGCATCGCGCCTTTTCCAAGCAGTATGTACCATGGCAATTTCATACTTGTTATCAAGTCCCACCCGCCTACCCCGATAGCGAGCAATATTGGGTGTGCTATCACAAGAGCGGCTCCAAATACCACGATGTGCCTGTGGAACCTCAACACCATATCAAAACCGAAATATTTTTCGATCCATTTAATACGCGATGCCAGGGCTACCTGCATTATTATTATCATAATGCCGGTCAGGGCAAACGCCCTTCCAAGCTCATAAAGAAAACTTTTGTGCATATCCGGTACGTAAGCTATGGATATGGCTAACGGGGCCAGGATAATTGCAATGTAACTTAATACCGGGATCCATCCTTTGCGCAATATTTACCTCCGTTTTGAATGTTTTTTCCGCAGTCAAGCTTGCTTTCGATTGCGGCTGCCTGCCTGTATAAAAAACAAAAGAGCCCAGCAAAAATTGCTTTGAGCTCTTTTGTTTTTAACTGTTCAAAATGCTTGTTAGCAGCTGCACTTTGTCACGGGCTTACCGCATCCGGAACAAGTTTTTACTTTTTTTACAGCAGCTTTTGCCTTTTTTTTCATCGCCATAATTAACCTCCTTTGAAACAGTCTGTTTTACGATTATGTACATTCGTCCGCGCTTTATAGTATGCTACCTGCTGTTCCCGCCTGCCTGATCATTTTCGGTCTGCCCGGGGTTATACGGGTTGCCGCTGCCGTCAAACATGTCGAAAGAATTGTCATTGAGCGTTAAAATTATCTCGAGCGGCCTTCCATTGCCCGTATCCGAAAATTTTACGTCCTTAACGCCTGAGGCAAGGTAAACCGGGTTAAACACCGGCGGATTTAACGTATCATACATGAATGCATCCTGCGTATCCGCAATCACTTTTACCATCCTTGACCTGTCCGGGCTTGTGAAAGCCAGCGTATTGCCGCTATCCGGCACGGTCACGGCAACATTATCCTCCGCCGAGTTGACGGGTATATAATTGGCGTTGTTATAACAGTACAGGTCCCCTATGTGATACGGGTCCTGCCACCACCAGAATCCGTCATTCCAGAAGCACCAGCGGTCATAATCTCCGTCATACAACCACCAGCGGTTATTGTAATTGCGGGTCCAGAAATACTGATTGCCCGCATACCAGCCATACCAGTGATATCCGAAATTATCTATGTAGTGGCAATAGTTGAAATTTTTGTCATTATGCCAGTAGTAACGGTTTGCCTGGATTTCAGTACGGTTAAGGCCGCGGATAGTATCCTGCCAGGGTGAATTGTTGACCATGGACATTTGCGCGCGGACAGCCTTATCATTGAAATTCCGGGAAGAAACTGCGGCAGCATGCAAGGGGCGGTTATCAAAGCCTGTTTTGGGATAAACAATAATGGAATGCGCTTTATCGGTATGGATGACATCTTCCCTGTTTGTTATATAGCCGGGTTCGGATACTACGCCGAGTTTTTTCAATTTTTGGCGCACATAATCCGGTTCGTAAGGGTGGTGATGCGATACGATTGCCGCAGGTTTGGCGTTAATTGCGTTTTTATTCCCGGGCTCATTTAAGCCGTTTTTTTGTTTCTGCGTCCAAGCCAAATTCAGGAGCCACTGTCTGCTGCGGCTGTTCGGCGTCCATTTAAGCCTGCCGTAATATGGCACGCTGTTTGCCTGTTTTAAGGCTGTATTATTTTGCTGCTGGCCCGGAAAGTTCCTGTTATATGCGCCGCTTGACGGACGGTTCATATCAATTATCACGGGCTGTTGCGTTTCGGCCTTTCCATTGACATGCACGGCAAGCTGTTTATCCGTTTCTGCCACTATGCCGACGCGGTCATCCCGTGAACTGCCGTTGTCCCGCGCCACGGAAACCATGGCCGGCACTAAAATCATTGCCAGAGCAAATATTGTTATACGTTTCATATTTTCACCTCATCTTAAGTATTCGGCATACCTTTGATAAATAATAATATATGGAATACTCAAATCCGACTATAACGGTTTTCCGCTTATTATTGACTTTTTTCTGGACAAGCAATATTGCAAGACAGGCGCTTTTGCGCGGTTCGCGGCTTGATACGTTCCTATTTCAGCTTTCTGTACCTTTTTATCAACGCGTTTGTAGAACTATCGTGCTTTAAAACCGGCTCTTCTTTGGCTTCCAATTCCGGCACTATCTTCTCTGCCAGCACTTTTCCCAGCTGCACTCCCCACTGGTCAAAGGCGTTTATGTCCCAAACAGCCGCCTGTGTGAATACGCAGTGCTCGTACATGGCGATCAGCATACCGAGGGCGTTGGGCGTAAGTTTATCCATTAATATCATGGTTGACGGCTTATTGCCTTCGAATGTTTTGTGGCTTACCAGATTGTCGGGCGCGCCGTCGGCTTTTACTTCCCCGGCTGTTTTACCGAACGCCAGCGCTTCTGCCTGGGCAAATACATTGGCCAATAAAATGTCATGGTGATTACCCGTCGGATTCAATGATTTCGCGAAGGCTATAAAATCGCACGGGATAAGTTTTGTTCCCTGGTGTATGAGCTGGTAAAACGAGTGCTGGCCGTTCGTGCCGGGCTCGCCCCAGTATATGGACCCTGTCTGGTAATCGACCCTGGCGCCCTCCATGGTTACCTGCTTGCCGTTGCTTTCCATGGTCATCTGCTGGAGGTAAGCCGGGAACCGTTTTAAATACTGTTCATATGGCAGTACGGCGTTTGTTTCAGCGTTGAAAAAATTTATATACCATATACCTAAAAGCCCCATTAAAACCGGTATGTTTTTTTCAAACGGGGTTGTCCTGAAATGCTCATCCATCCGGTGGAAACCGTCAAGCATGGCGCGGAAATTATCCGGGCCGAACGCTATCATATTGGAAAGGCCTATGGCCGATGTCATTGAATACCTGCCTCCGACCCAGTCCCAGAATTCGAACATATTTGCGGTGTCTATGCCGAACTTGGATACTTCCGCGGTATTTGTCGATACCGCCACAAAATGCTTTGCGACAGCGGCCTGGTCTTTGAGCGACTTTAACACCCACGCGCGTGCCGTGCGCGCGTTTGTCATGGTTTCAAGGGTTGTAAATGTTTTGGACGACACTATAAACAGCGTATCTTCCGCGTTTAAATCCTGCGTGGCTTCCGCAAAATCCGTGTCATCAACATTTGAAACAAACCTGAAAGTCAATCCGCGCATGGTGTATGACTTCAGGGCTTCATACGCCATAACCGGCCCCAGATCAGATCCGCCTATGCCTATGTTCACAATATTTCTGATTGTTTTGCCTGTATAGCCTTTCCATAAGCCTTTTCTGACCTTATCGGCAAAAACCGCCATTTTATCAAGCACAGCGTGAACGGGAACGACTACATCCACGCCGTCAACCATTATGGATTTTCCCTTTGGCGTGCGCAGGGCTATATGCAAAACGCTCCTGTTTTCAGTCGTATTGATCCTGTCGCCCCTGAACATGACGTCTATTTTAGCCTTCAGGCCGGATTCTTCAGCCAGTTTGACAAGCAGTTTCAATGTCTCATCATTTACCCTGTGCTTTGAATAATCAAAATAAACGCCTTCCGCGTCTATCACCATGCGGCTGCCGCGGTTTGGATCAGACGCGAACAATTCGCGCAGGTGCGCGTCTTTAATTTTTTCAAAGTTGCTTTTTAAAGCCTTCCATGAGGCAAGTCCCGTCAAGCCTGTTTTTGCGGCGGCCATTTTCATCTCTCCTGTGGTTGATTTTTAATTTTTAACTTTTCTTTTATCATGTTCATGAATGTCTTTGCCTCATGTACCCGGAATAAAGGCAGCAGAACCGCATATACCGCGGTGCCCGCAAGCATGCAGATAAAAACGATCAGCGCGTTCGCTTTCCGGGAATACACCGTATTCCACATGCCCGCAAGATACGCGTTAAGGAAATAAACACAAATCCCCATTATCAATGATATGAAAGTGATTTTCAGCAGGTATATCAAAAGTTCCTTTGTCTTCATATCCCCCACGAGTTTTTCCGCATAATGATATAACAGCCAGTACTGCACTATGCCGCCTATGGCGGTCGCTGCGGCCAGCCCCAAAAAATTAAACGGCCGCATAAGGGCCAGACAGAGTATTATATTAAGCGCCATCACAAAAGAACTGATCTTTACCGCGATTGCCGCCTTGTCCAAGGCATAAAAAACCTGCGTAAGTATCTTTATCCCCGTGAATGCAAACACAGCCACGCAATAAACGCTGCTTACTTTGGCAGTATTTACGGCATCGGCATAGGTAAAGCGGCCGTAATGCAGCAGGAGCGCGTTAATCGGAAGACTCATAAATATCAGCCCTGCTGAGGCCGGTATGGTGATGAAAAATGCCTGCTTTAAGGATGAGTGAATCGTATTCCTTAAGGATTCAAGATCATTGCGCGCGGCATACTGTGATATGTACGGAAAAGAAACCGTGGCTATGGCTACCCCGAATACGCCGAAAGGCAGCTGCATCAGCCGGTTGCCGTAATACAGGTATGTAACGGCGCCTCCTGTAAGGAATGACGCCAGTATGGTGTTAACCAGGAGGTTTATCTGCGTAACCGACTGCGCTATTGTCGCTGGAAGCATTAGCTTACCTATTTTTCTTAAACCGGGTTCCTTAAGGTCAATGAAAAATTTAAATTTATACCCCTCATTTATAGCGGGTATCCACTGTATGATTATCTGCAATACCGCGCCTATCAAAGCGCCGATGACCCAGCCATAAACCTGTTTCTCGGGCGTATTCCCAAAAAGCGGGCATATCCACAGCCCGGCGGCTATCATGGCCACATTTAAAACGACAGGCGCAAAAGCAGGCATGGAAAATTTTTTGAGCGAGTTCAATACCCCTAAAAAAAGCGCGGCAATGGAAATGAAGTATATGAACGGGAAAAGGTACCTTGTTAGCTGTACCGTAAGGGCGAACTTAGCCGCGTCTTTTATGAAGCCCGGAGCCATGACCCTGACTATCGGGTCCGCAAAAACCACACCAAGCGCCGTCAATAATATGAGGATGATGTTCAGGACGGTCAGGACATTTGACGTGAGAAGCCAGACATCTTCCTTTTTCTTTTTTTCAAGGTATTCGGTAAAAACGGGTATGAAAGCCGAGGACAGCGCGCCCTCCGCAAGCAGGTTCCTCAGCATGTTCGGTATGCGGAAAGCCACAAAAAAAGCGTCGGATGCCATCCCGACCCCGAGTAGGGCCGCATTTAAGGCGTCCCTTAAGTATCCTAAAACCCGCGACAACATCGTTATCGCGCTGACTATGACCGCTGATTTAGCTATGTGTTTGGTGGACATGAAATATTATATTGTCTTAAAAGGACGTGCTTGCCAGCAGGAACTTAACCTCAAGGCCCGCGTTCCAATCCCTGATATTAACCGGATCCTTCGCGATCGAATAGTTCATGGTATTTGATATGGAAATAAAACCGCCCTGCAGCGCCATCGCAATGCCTATTCCCTGTAAGTCGTGGCTTTTAGCCATCAGGGCAAGCGCCGTGCCAACAACCAGGTGCCCCACCCCGGACCATGCGTGCCATCCGCAATCATCGATCATTTTCAGCCGTGCTTTTTCCGGGTCCGTTATTTTATCCACATAATTTATATTTATGACTGCCAACGCTGTTTCAACAACACCGTAAATAAAATTGCCTATTCCGATCCCTCTGGCAAATCCGTTGCTTTCCGCACCCGGCTGCCCGACAGGCGCGCGGCCGCTCCAATTGTTGTTGCTTATTGCGATAACAGCGCCGCTTGCCAGCGACAATCCCGCCCAACACATGAATATGTTCGAGGCGGTTTCAGTGTGCCTTATGGGGTCATATACAATAATAGTCTTTGCTTTTGCCGGAGTTGTATTGCCCCCCGCAATTGCAATGTCATCAGCCATCAGCATGCCTGCCAGCAAAACAAAAATCAGTAATAAAGCTATTTTTTTCATTTAAGCCCTCCTTTTAATTTTTTATATTATACAACACAAAAACGGCTTTTACAAACAAAATGAGGGGTTTTTACCGGTGTTTTTATGGTTATAATGATACTGTATGAAAAGGCCTTTATGATAAGGTCATATACGGCACAGGCCATGAAGAAAATCGGCCTGAACTGGATACGATAAAAATTTTCACGGTTTTATGGGATTTTCCGGCAATATCATAATATAACGAAAATCGTATCTTTGCCTTTAATCCTTGATTTCACCCGTGCGTGTACTTTAAGTTGTATGCGCTTTGGGACTAAATAAAAATCAAACTGCCGTTTTCAGCCTTTTAATTATAAGGTTGTCTATATAGTCTTTATCTTTGTCCCTCAAAAACAAAAATTCAACATCAGCCTCAAAAAGCCCGGGTTGGGTTTCCGACTGCTCGCAGTTTAATATGCCGCAGCAGGCTTTCATGGTTGTTTTTAATTCCGGCTCGTTTACGTCTATTTCAACCAGCATTGCGTCGCATGTCCTGACTTCCTCTTTCATAAGCAGCGTCATTCCTCTTTTGTAAAGGCAAATTACCTCGGCATTTTTCTGGAGGCCCTGCGAGTCGCTGTCATCTCTCTTGAGGATTTTATACCGGGCTTTTGCATTTAAGAAGATCTTCAAACCGAAGCGCTCATTGTACATTTCTTCGATATAATCCGGGAACATTGAGCCCACCTCTTTTCTTCAGTTTTACTGCAATTTTTGTCTCTTTTATAGTCTTACATTATAATTAAGCATAAGCCGTGCCAAGAATAAAAACCCTTATTTGTATATACTTTACAAAATACCTAACTCTCGTAATGTCCTAATAAGTACATCACAGATGTCCCGTTAGGGACATCTGTGATTGCGTATTTAACAACTCCGAACCTGTTTTCAATCCGCAATCCGAAATCCACATTCCAAATACTACTTCCCTATCAGGTATATCTTTCCCCTCGCCAAAAATCCTTTAGTACCTGAATTTTTGACCACAAAATAATATATTCCCGCTGATACCTGCGATCCATAACTGTTCTTTCCTTCCCAGTAGGCATTTGTATTTTCAGTGCTTAATGCCTTTATGAACTCACCCGATAAAGAATATATGGATACGGTCGAATTAAGCGGCATGTTTACAAATTTTAGTTTCCTGCCAAACGCGGTATTGGGATTAAATGGATTTGGATACACCGCCACCCTTCCTTCCGGATAAAAAGCCTGGTTTGAATACACCGCAGGATGCCTGTCCACGGCATAATAATCATCGTTATAATCAGCGGCCGCAATGTTTGCCACCATCATGTCAGGCACAGGATTCCGGATTTTTGCGCTAAAAGACACGGTAAGTTCTTCATCCGGATTTACAAGCCCGCCTCCCCAGTCCCAGAAAATAAACTGTCCCGTTACCACGGGTATGGGCCCTGATATTGAATCAATGTACTGTAGCTCCGCGGGAAGCGTGTCCCACAGGGTAATATTGTAGATATTCCTTAACGGGTCGTTTTTTATCCTTATGGTGTATATCACTTCAGCAGTGACTGCGTTTCCCGCCGCTGTTTTATTTATTTTTATCAGGGCCGGTACCACGGTCATGGTCACGGTCGGCGCCATGGTGAGCGTGGGGCTGATAGTCGGGGTCGGCGTGATGGTTGGAGATACCGTGAATGTGGTCAAGGGGCATATGAATTTCAGGTAATAATTCGCGGAATTGTTGTCCCAAGCCAATGCCGGAGAGTTCCCCGCGTCCAGGTCAAGCGACACTTTATTGCCGTTATTCGCGTAAGACAGTATGATCGCGGACCCCGTGCCTGTCCCGTCCGCGGCAACCCACGCGCTTCCGTTCCACTTTAAAAAGTGCAGGCCGTCCGAGGCGACCCACGCTATATTCGGATTGCCGTGCGTGTCATAAGCCATGGAAACCGACGCCACATCCGTGATTGAAGGAAGATTTATCAGCCCCTGGCCCAAACCGCCCGCGTCCACCCATTGTCCCCCGTTCCATTTTAAAAAACACGGATAAGACAGCGCGCTTATGGTGCACGGAAACGACAGCGAAGGGAAAAATAACGGATCAAGGTGCAGTTCAGGCTTTAAAACTGATGTCACCGAACCGTTTGTGACCGCGTCTATGAACGCTGTCCCTGTGCCGCTTGCGTCCACCCATGAACTCCCGTTCCAGGTTAAGTAACGTTCCTTTGATGTCCCATACATGTAGGCTATATGCGGGTTTCCCATATTGTCAAGTTTCAGGGACGGTTTTGTGCAGTCAAGGGTGTTGTCGGTCACGCGTCCGGCCGCCCTTCCCGCCCCGGTCGAATCAACCCAGTCAGAACCGTTCCATTTAAAATAAAAAATATCTTTTGCCGTATATGTCATATTTCCGTTATAATCCGACCACGCCAGGCAGGGCCTTTGCGCGCCGTCCAAAGCAAGCATTACATCCGCAGCAAACCCTCCTTCTATTATAGGCACGGATATTTGCATTACATCAGTTCCGACCACATCAACCCATTTTGTGCCGTTCCATGTCAGATAATAAATAAAAGTGAAGCCCGGCGCGAAGCCCGTCCATGCGATATGGGGCCTGTCCAGGCTGTCTAAGACCATGTCCGGCGAGTCGGAACCGAAGACTGTGCCTGATATTTTAATGGACTCGGTGCCAGACCCGTCAGCGTCAACCCATTGTACGCCGTTCCATTTCATGTAATAAAGGCTGCCGTTATACACCCATGCCATATGCGGACGGCCGGATGAATCAAGTTTCATGACCGGCTTGGATCCCGAACTTACAGGATCATCTTCCGCACCTGTTCCATCGGCATCTGCCCAGCAGGCGTTTGGATTAATAACAGGAACTGGGATAGGTGTCTGCGTCGGGGTTTGGGTTATAGTAAGCGTCTGTGTTATGGTTTTTGTCGGTGTAATAGTGGGATATGGCGTGTCTCCCGGCTTATATGTCGGGGTGACAGTCGGGGTTCCATCAGGCTTCCAGTGGAGATAAAATATGTCATGCTCCTGGAAAATTATTCCATCCGACCATGCTATATGCGGATTCCCTTCCGGATCCAGGTCAAAAGACGGCCACTCGGAATTTATATCATCGTTAAATACCCTTTTATAGGCAATACCCCCCCCTGTTTCGTCGCTCCAATCGGTTCCGTTCCATTTAACGCACATAATGTCGCAGGTTTCTATTGCGCCTTCGCTCCACATTATATGGGGCGTATCCGTCTTGTCCAGTTTGATCATGGGTTCATATGAGATGACACTTGTCCCCGAAACATCGATTTTACCCGTGCCTGTTCCGCTGACATCGACCCATTGGGAGCCGTTCCAGTAAAGGTAGTCAATATTCTGTCCGCCTTCGTTGGCATTTTCAAAGACTATGTGGGGCCGGTTAAGCGAATCCAGCGCCATCTTGGGCCACGCCGAATACTCCGGGGTGTTTGATATGTTTATATTGCTTATACCCGTACCGGTCGCGTCAACCCAGGCGCTGCCGTTATATTTGAGGTAATATATTTCCCTGTTATCATCCGCCCCGTCAGACCAGGTGACATGCGGCCTGTCTGCTGAATCCAGGCAAATATATGGGGACTCGGATATATAATCTGATTCATAAATCTTTTCCGGGGAATTAGCCACAGCCCCCACCCACTGGACGCCATTCCACTGCGCAAAATAAATATCTGCCTTGGTTGCGTCGGAGCCGTCCTGCTGTGACCATGCGATGCATGCGCGGTTTGAGGAATTGACTGCGATAGCAGGACTGCCCGAGTAACCGGCCATGTTTGAAACATTTATCTGCGCCCTGCCTGAGCCGGTGGCGTCAACCCAGTCTGAACCGTTCCAGTAAAGATAATACACTTCCCTGTCGCCTGATGTGCCGTCTTCCCATGTAATATGGGGCCTGTCGAGGGAATCAAGAGCAAGCCTGGGGTATTCCGAATTAGTGGGTGTGTTGGATATGTTTATCGCTCCCTGTCCGCTGCTTCCGCTCGCGTCAACCCATTCGACGCCGTTCCAGTAAAGATAAAATATCTGGGTATTGCCCGATGGGGTATTACTATACCAGGCTATATGTGGATACCCGCGGCTATCGACCGCAATTGACGGAATATATGAAGTGGAGGACGGGTCATTTGATACGTCTATCTCGCCGATCCCGGAACCGTCCGCGTCCACCCATGCGGCACGCAGTGGAACGGCAATCAGAAACAGAATAAGTATCCTGATTATTTTCATAAATCATCCATTCCTTTTGACTTTTATTCCGCCTTTAATCCCTGGCCTTTTCCTTTTCCCTGTTCTTCATTATTTTGTATTCATCAAAATACTTGTCGGTTTTTGAGGAATCCGGTTTTGGTTCCGCATTTTTCATGTTCTCGGTTATTACATAACCCGCCCCTAATCCGGCTCCCGCGCCTATTACGCAGCCTTTAAGCATTGTCATGATTTTATCGTTGCCGGGAGCGGTTAATATCCCCACCAAACCGCCGATTACAAAGCCGCTAAAAGCGGATATTCCCTTGATGAAATTGTATCCATTTTCCTTCTCGAGTTTTTTTATCTCAGACCTTGAAAGCCCCATCTGTCCGCCCGACGTTGTCGCGCATCCTGTGAGAGCCAGGCAAAAAGCCAGTAAAGTAGCTGTTACAATCGCTTTTTTCACATTCCACCCCGCTGTAATTGATGTTTTACAATTATAACATTTAAAAACGCATTTTACATTATTATTTTATGGCGGATATTGCTGTCGTCGTTTTATTTTTCCGGGAGAAGGGCGGCATCTCCTTCTCATCTGTACGGGGCGCAAAACGAAAGCCTGCGTTTGAGAAGGGGCAGCCGCCATGGCAGCGTTTACGCTACGACGAATGGAAGCCCCCTTTCTACTTTAACAGCGCGCATTCCCTGCGTGCTATTATGACTTTCACGCCTTTTTTTACAAGATATACCGACACTAGTTCCTTTAACTTTTTTGTTTCAAACGGGTCTATTACCGCCACTAAGGGGACGCCTAATCCTTCCAGCAGTTTTTCAAGATCTATATTATTTGCGGCCTTACCCATTAAGGTTTTTCCGGCGGCGGCGTGCGGCTGCCTGCCGGTCATGGCCGTGGTCCTGTTATCCAGGATAATAGTAAGTATGTTTCCGCCGTTGTAGACCATATTTGCCATGCCTGTAATGCCTGAATGCATAAAAGTTGAATCGCCTATGACCGCCACAACCTTATCCGGCGGCTCTCCGGCTTTTTCAATGCCATAGGCATGATTTATTGCAGAACCCATGTCAATGCATGTATGCAGCGCCGAGAACGGCGGCAGGGCGCCTAAAGTGTAGCAGCCTATGTCCCCGGCAACAACCAGGCCCATTTCCGATAACACCTTAAAAACCCCCCTGTGCCCGCAGTCAACGCACAGGGACGGCGGCCGGGACGGAACGGATTGATTGCGGGATGCGGATTGCGGATTGCGGATTTGAGCGCCTTTAAATTTATCGAAGGAATCCCTTATTATATCTGGGGTCAGTTCGTCAATCAGGGGGAATACGGATTTGCCTTCAAGTTTTATTCCCTCTGCCTTTAAGATATCCTCAATGTACGGTTCAAGTTCTTCAACCACATAAAGTTCCTTGACTTTTGCGGCGAAGCTTTTTATCTTTTGTATGGGGATCGGGTTAAGCAGTCCGAGTTTGAGAACCGATTTGTCCGGAAAAACCTCTTTCACATACTGGTATGCGGCGCCCGACGTTATAAAGCCGATATCGCCGGAAAGCTCTTCCTCGGTATTTAGTTCCGTTGTTTCCGCAAATTTTTTCAGTTCCCTGTATTTATCAACAAGCAGCACGCGCTTTTTTTTTGCATTAAGTGGCATCATAACGTACTTTTCCCACGGCACGTCCATTTTTTTCTTCGGGAATCCGGGTTTAAAACCGGGGTCTATTTCCACGACGCTTTTTGAATGCGCTATCCTGGTCGTGATCCTGAACATCACGGGCAGGTCAAACTTTTCGCTTATTTCCACCGCGGCTTTCATGAAATCTTTTGCTTCCCGTGAATCAGACGGTTCTATGACCGGCGTATATGAAAATTTGCCTATATACCTGTTATCCTGCTCATTTTGCGAGGAATGCATGCCCGGGTCATCGGCGCTTACCACCACAAGCCCGCCGTTAATGCCCGTGTAAGCAAGCGTCATGTAAGCGTCAAGCGCGACATTCAATCCCACGTGTTTCATGGTGCACATGGCCCTGACCCCGCCCAATGATGCGCCGGTCGCGGCCTCAAGCGCCACCTTTTCATTGACGGACCATTCCGCGTAAATGCCGCTGTAAAGGACAAAATTTTCAAGTATTTCAGTCGAAGGCGTGCCTGGATAACCAAACCCGGCGTAAATGCCTGCTTCATATGCGCCGCGGGCAATGGCCTCGTTTCCGGACATTAAAATACGCTGAGTCATTTGTAAACATCTTCCGCGCTTAAAATCTTCACGCCTTTTATCTTCTTAACCGCATCCCCGGGTTTTTCCACCCTGAACACCATAACCGCGTTGCTGTTATTTTTTTCCACAAAGGCATACATATATTCTATATTGATCTTCGCTTTCTTGAAGACATTCAGGACTTTGCTTAAGCCGCCGGGCCGGTCTTCCACTTCCACCGCTATTATATCCGTGGTTTTGACAACAATGTCTTTTGCTTTTAAAACCGCAATAGCCTTATCCGGGCCGTCCACTATCATCCTTAGCACACCAAAATCCTTCGTGTCGGCCAAAGACAGCGCCCTTATATTGATCCCGGCCCCCGCCAGTATACCCATGATGTCCGCGAGCCTGCCTTCCCTGTTCTCGACAAAAACCGAAAGCTGCGCTATTTTCATAAGATCCTCCCGCATATAATGTATATTTATATATTGAACATGTAGGCGCAACCTTTATCCGTATCCGCTTTGCGTCTACGGACAAGTGGGTTGCGGCATTTGAATTAACGTGGTTTAAAACTTTAAACAGAATCAATCAACATTTCATACAAAATCCGCAACCCTATAGTCCGTATAAGCAAAGCGTTACGGATAAAGGTTGCGCCTACAAATACAAACACCCGCCTTGATTAAAGTTTTCTCTTATCCACTATCCGTTTCGCTTTTCCTTCACTTCTTGCGATGGACTTCGGCTCCACGAGTTTGACGCTTACACCGATCCCCAGCATTGACTCTATTTCCTTTTGTATCTTTTTTTCAAGGTTTTCAAGGACTTTTATCTCGTCAGAGAACAGTTTTTCGTTCACTTCCACCTGGACTTCCATTGTATCCAGGCCGTGTTCCGCCCTATCCACCACTATCTGGTAATGCGGTTCAACGCCTTCCACGCCCAAGATCACCATCTCAATCTCCGACGGGAACACATTCACCCCGCGTATTATCAGCATATCGTCCGTCCTGCCGGACAGGCGTTCCATGCGTATGGAGGTCCTGCCGCATTTGCATTTGTCCGTCAGCATCCTTGTAATATCCCTTGTGCGGTAGCGTATGAGCGGCATACCTTCCTTGGTTATAGTTGTAAACACAAGCTCGCCTTTTTTGCCGGACAAGACCTGTTTCCCTGTTTCGGGATCTATTATTTCCGGGATGAAATGATCTTCAAAAACGTGCAGGCCTTTTTTTTCGAGGCACTCGCAGGCGACCCCCGGCCCCATTATCTCGGACAGGCCGTAAATGTCTATAGCGTCTATATCCCATAGTTTTTCAATATCCCGCCTCATATTCTCGGACCAGGGTTCAGCCCCGAATATGCCGGCTTTGAGTTTTATATCCTTTAACTCTACTCCCATTTCTTTCCTGGTCTCGGCCAGGTTGAGCGCGTATGAAGGCGTGCAGGTAAGGATGGTGGAGCCGAAATCCTGCATTATCCTGATCTGTCTCTGCGAGTTGCCGCCTGAAACAGGTATTACCGTGGCCCCGAGTTTTTCCGCGCCGTAATGCAAGCCCAATCCACCCGTGAATAATCCATAACCATAGGCGTTATGTATGATCTGGTCCTTGGTTCCGCCCGCCATGACCAGACACCTTGCGATAAGCAGATCGGAAGAGCACACGTCTGAACTC